>ERZ824473.29-NODE-29-length-237486-cov-5.509714_pt1 | contig 237486 bp, 310 predicted proteins | sample MGYA00519874_ERZ824473 | MGnify/ENA primary metagenome ERZ824473 (study PRJEB31778, sample SAMEA3449151) | human gut metagenome | biome: human gut; feature: human-associated habitat; material: faeces | place: United Kingdom | collected 2010/2012 ...
TAGGGTATCGGTTCTCTTCCCGGGCGTCTGTCTCTTAATGAATTAAATAGTAATTGAATCCATTTTGTGATATAGTTAAGTGTAAATTATATAATTAGGAGCAAAATCAATGGAAAAATCAGTTTTAGATACAATCTGTGCCTCTTTAGACACTTTTTTTGAATCAGAAAGAAAAATAGGTACTTACATCATACAACATACCGCTAAAGTCGTTGACATGACCGTTGGAGAATTAGCACAGGCATGTGGTGTCAGTGATGCTTCGGTTTCCCGCTTTTGTAAAAAAATAGATATGAAAGGTTTTCATCACCTTAAAATTACTCTTGCAAAAGAGATTTCCGAAAGGGGAAAAGAGGAAGAAGAAGTATCCAACCGTATTTCTGTCAATGATATCGGTCAGTCTTTGAAAAATATTTTAGCCAATAAAGTGACGGAAATCACACAAACAGTTTCTATGATGGATACCAAACAACTTCATGAAATTTTAGACAAGTTAAATACTGCAAAGACGGTACAATTTTTTGCAGTTGGTAATACTATTCCCGTTGCGATTGACGGGGCTTTTAAGTTAAATCAGATTGGGATTCCTGCTGTGTCCGGCACAATCTGGGAGACACAGATTGGTTATACTTATAATATGATGGCAGATGATGTTGTTATTGCTATTTCAAACTCTGGTGAATCCACCGCCGTTCTTCGTGCATTAGAGGCCGCCAGAAGTGCCGGTGCTACTACCATTTCTATAACAAATAGCGAGAAATCGAGTGCTGCACAGCTTAGTGATTATCACATTACAACGGCAACCCGTGAAAAGTTATTTCTTGATGGCTATTGTTTTTCACGGGTATCTGCAACGACTGTAATAGAGATTTTATATCTTTTCCTAACTTCGATGAGAAAGGATGCTTATAAAAGTGTGGTACGGCATGAACAGGCTATTGCGTTTACGAAATTATAAATAAATAGACCATATTTGTGTCCTTATGTGCAAGCTCAAGAACGCATCGGTATTCTTTTTTTTATTTTCCCATTGCTGTACTACTTCTTTCTCTTTTTTAGTAAAGTTCCTAGTAAAATCAGTGCTATTAGAAGCGCTGCTATTAGAACAAAGAGTATCATAGAATCTGTCTGAACACTTTCTCTTTTTTTAGGTTTTGTTACAGATTTAGAGGAAGTGTTTTCGACTGTATTTGAGAATTCTTCTGAACTTTTTTCCTGACTTTCTGACTCAGAGATAACATCCGTTTTCGCCTCTGGAGCAGACTTTTCCGTAGTCTGCTCCTGTTTTTCGGCCTTTGCAGTTGTAGTATCCGTATTAGCGGATTTCTCTTCGGTTTCTTTTTTTGAAGATGAATAATATGTTTTGTAACTGATTTTATTATGTTTACAGTTGCCATCTATGATATGAACAATCTTTTCTTTATAATTTTCTAATGGACTTTCTGCTTTCTTCCCATCTTCTGTGGTCAGCTGATAATATCTTGCAATCCCTTTTGCGTCTGCTTCTGCCAGTGCTTTTAACTTTGCATCACTGCTTAAATAGTTTTCAAAATCTGAATCATCATCTACAAAAGCGTGCTCCACCAAAACAGTAGGAATATCTTTTAATACACCTCCGCGGATGATTGCATAATAATCTGCCAGTTCTCCATTCTCATATTTTTCATTGGCCTCGGAATCCCGGAGTAAAATTCCCTGGTTCTCTATTCCAAGTGCTGATAGTTCATTTAAAATATTGCAGGCAAGTTTTTGTTCCTCATCTGCAAGTTCCTGCTTATAGCCATCTTTTGCCGCAAGAACTGTACAACCGTTATCATAAGCTGCACAGTCTCCTGTTGCATTATTATGAATACTCACCGTAAGATCTGCATTCTTATCTACGCTATATTGCGTGCGGTCAGTAAGACTCACATCATAGTCACCATCTCTTGTTAAAGATACGGTAACCCCTTTATACTTTTCTAATGCCTCTTTTAAATACTGCGCGATTTTTAAATTCAAAGTCTTTTCTTCTACCGTCCCTCTCTGTGTCCCGGACTGGATGCCTCCGTGTCCGGGATCAATGACGATGCATAAATCTTTTTTGGGAGATGTCTGCCTTGCCTTTACAGAAAGTGGGAAAATACACAAAGAAAAAATCAAGCCGTATAAAAAAACTCTAGAAAAATAGTTCGTTTTTATTATCGTTTTCATCATAATTATTGCTTCTTTCCTTCGTCTTCAAAATTTCTGAAACTTCTTGGCTTACTAGCTTTACTAAAAGAACAGCCTCGATATATGGTTTCCATAATATAGTCTTCCTGATTATAATCGTTATTAAGATCGGGATCTACATAATGAAACTTAAAAATATAATTTTTAGCGTTCTCATTTCTTATAAAATAATAAAATGCCTCGTTTGTATTAGCCACATATTGTCCTGCTATTACTTGATGATCTTCCCATTTAGGATCATATTTTATAGCATGAACCTCATTTTGTGTTTTGTTATAAAATTTCTTTACATTTTCTTTTGCTGAACCTGAAGTATCTTCTTCATAAAATTCTAATGTCATTGATCCATCCGCAGAAGATAAATAATAACTGTTTGTCTCATCATCAGCCTCGGAATAAGCAAAAACAGATTTAGGATATAAAAAATTAAAATCTGGTGCATAATATCTGTAAAAATCATCCACAGTCTGCAACCTCGATATCGTTTTTATTGATAGCCTTTCCTGATGTGTCTATAATCTTAATGTTGTTATCCATATCTACCGCAAAGGCTTTTCCATCCCTGAACTCGCCAATGCTTTTATATTTTGATGTGCTCTGTCCATCTTCAATGTTATAAATAACTTTGAATCCATCATCCATCTGCATATCTGCTATGATATTTTTATCGGATACTGCTTTAATCAGTTTAAGACTTCCCTTTACTGTACTGTCTTTATCCTTTACCCATTCTTCCTCTGGAAGAATATCCTGTGTCTTTTCATCTTTTTCATACACTTCAATATTCTGGTCTGTCTCTAAATTACCTGTCAGCTGCGTTGTATACTTTTGTACTGCATAGTGGGTATCTCCAACCTTTACGGCAAGACTATTTTTCTTCTTATCTAAAAGACTGTTTTCTTCTAACTTTACTAAGGTATTATCCTTCTCATTACGAATGTCTTCTTTCCCCCAGAAAACAGTATCTGAAATAACAGAATAACTTCCAGAACCTGTAAGCTGTTTCTTTTGTTCCTTTCCCTTTAAATCATAGAGATATGTTGTATTTCCGTTATATCCGGCTGCAATGGTATTTCCATTACTGTATTCGGATACTTTTTCAAAATTTAAAGGAACTAATGTATTCTCATCATAATCTACAATTCCCCAGTTTTTGTTTTGCTTTACCTTTATGTACTGATACTGCATGGTATCTTTCGGAAACTCCATCTCACTGTAGTCAAATCCAACCGCTTTTTCCCCTTCACGATCAAGCAGACCGTACTCTCCTTTTTGATTTTTCGCGATAAAATATCCGTTTGCTCCGGCAATCACCTGATATTCTGTCTCAAAATCATACTTTTTCTCTGCCTGTACATTGAGCTGGCTTGTACACATCACTGCTGTAAGAAGAAATACTCCCACTTTCTTACATAAACTAAATCTTTTTTTCATATTTTCCCCTCGTGTCTGTTACTTTGTTTCTATTTTAAAATAATTAAAAATTATTTCAAATATTTTTATTCATATTTTTTTATCAAGTCGATATTTTTCTTTTCTATCTGGCTAAGCTCATTCTTTTCATCAAAATCAGATGGCTCAATTGTTCCTGAATACCAGCTTTTTTTATCAAAATAGATTTGGAGATCTGCACTATCAAACTTTCTGTGATGACGGGCATAAATCTCATTCCTTGCTATTCTTAACTTACTTTTAGATAGTCCGCTAAGATCAGAATCTGTAAGTTCCCTGATACTGCTATCTGAAATAATATACCCATCATCTGTACTGGATGTTCCTGAGGATGTACTTGCTGTCAGTGTTCCATCTTCTGCTTTCTTTAAGAGCTCTACATTGGCCTTCTCATACTCATTAAAAACATCCTCATCAAAATCGGATGGTGCGACGGTTCCATGATACCACTGCTGCGAATCAAAATATGTCTGGATTTTCTGATTATCAAACTTTCTATTATGGCGGGCATAAATCTCATTCTTCGCAAGCTTTGTATCCCATGCACTTAATCTAAGTACTTCTTCTTTTGTAAGTTTCCTGGAATTACTATCTGAGAAAATAAACGTATTGTCCATTGCGGCTGTTGTCGTGTTCTGACTTTGTGTTGCAGCTGTTGTTGCTACAGTTGCCTGTGTTGTTGCGGCTGTTGTAGCCTGTGTCTCCTCTGTCGCTGCCTGCGTTGTTGCTTCTGCTACTGCCTGGGTGGAACTTTTCGTGCTGTTATTGTCCTTTTGAGAGCTACTCTTTTTTCCACTAACCACAAATAAAATAACAACAAACACAATGGCTGCTACTGCGATAAGAAGGGCAATAATTACTTCTTTTGTCAGTCCCCCACGATTTTTCCTTCCCGGATCCCCCTGATAGCCTCCGCCCATATTAGGATTCCACTGACTGTTTGGATTCATATTGTTCCAGTTTTGCTGGGAATTATCTGGATTCCAACCTGGCTGCTGACTATTTCCCGGATTCCAACCCGACTGCGAGTTATTAGGGTTCCAGCTATTTTGTGAAGAATTCCTGGCATTCCAGCCTGACTGCAGGTTATTTCCTGTGTTCCACCCACCATTTTGGCTGTTATTTCTTTCTCTGTATCCCATACTTTCTCTCCTTTTTAATTTTCTTTTTATTCGCTAAAATTGTTACTATAAAAATACCATTTTATAGTAATTTTTGCAATAGTCTGAAAAAAACCAAACAATTTTTATTAATAAAATTGAAAAGATTTTCGTACATTGCAAAAAGGGCTTAAATGCGTGCTTTTCATACTTCTATTTTTACATACAATGCCATACCGTTTCATAACTTGACCCTTTTTGCCTCTTAAAATAAAAAAACTCTACCAACGACTACTATTATTTGTGAGGAAATATGCTACTATATAACCTTTCCTTACTCTAATATATCGTATGGTAGAGTTTTCTTTTTTATTTAGTTAGACTTCCTATCCCCCAAACGGAATATACATCTATGAGGGTAGAAAATTTTAATCATATTGCCTTGTTGAATTACATTTAAAAAGGCAATCCTACCAATATGATGAATAATTAGATAAGTCCAAAAAGACTATCCCTTACTCCGCCTCCCAAAATTGCAAGAATAATTGCATATGTAATAATGTATAAAATCACAAACACAAAATAAGAATACATTTTCTTATCGGGTGACAAATGCACAACTTCTCCATAACTGAAAATACCAATTAAAAATGTATGGAGAATACTTATCCAAAAAACAAACAGACATAACATGATGCTTCCCTCTGTTCCAATCATAAGTAGGAAACTCTCTACAAGAAGATACGCTGTGCTCCATATAGCCTGTACTCCATAGAATGACAAAAGCTGTGCATATGTTATCTCCGCTCTGAAAAATACTCTTGCAGAAAGAAGCATTAAAGCTGCAAGTCCAAAATAGCTAAATGCTGCCATAAGTTCTACACCAATGATGATTCTTCCCCACGGCACATAGGCACCAAAACCAAATAGCTTATCTTTTGCAATCGCCATAACAATAACCGCTAATACAAGTAAAACAGCCATATTAATTAATATCATTGTCGTTCCGAGTATTGCGCTATTCATCTTGCCAAATTCTATCGCAGTATGTACTGGACGAATAAATATATCCCTGATTCTTGGAACGACAAACTGAAAAGAAGAAGCAAAATCGTTCCCAAGATTCTGTCCATTGAAACTTCTATTGTAGTGGTTGTCCATATTGTCAGCTATATAATCCGGTGAAACTGTTCCACGTTCTTCTTCTATAATACGAATCTGAAATACTGCTGTTCTTCCACCGGAACCTACACCAATAAATGCACCATCTCTGACCGGGCACTGTCCTCCCTGACCTTTCTTACCGATAAGCTGACCATTCACATAAGTTCCATGTGTACTTCCTGCATCAGAAACATAAACATTCGGCGGCACGACATCTATCACACACTGATGCCTTGAAATACTGTTATCTTCGGGTGCAGTTGTAACCATGCTGCCCTTTTCCCTTCCTAATGTAATCTGTCCGCTTCCATTAAATCGCCATTCCTTGCCGGTCATGATTCCGTCCGTACATTTGATAATAATCTTCATATTTTCCTTCCTGTATCGACAAATTATACACCTAATTCCTCAAGAAATGCCTCACATCCCTGAACAATATCATCATAAGTCACATCAAAATTACCAGTATACCACGGGTCTGCAATATCCCTCTTAACCCCTGCATATTCTAATAGCAGATGTACCTTGTGCTTTGGATCATGACCAATGATCCTCTTTACATTATTGATATTCCACTGATCCATACACAACAGATAATCATAGGTAGTATAATCTTCTTTGGTAAGCTGTACCGCCGCACGCTTTTTATGAGGTATCCCCATCTCATCAAGCTTCGCTCTTGCACCCGGATGCAGAGAATTACCAATTTCCTCCCTGCTCGTTGCACAGGAAGCAATAAGGAACGAATCCTCCATTCCCTTTTTTTTCACCATATCCTTTAAAATAAATTCCGCCATTGGTGATCTGCAGATATTGCCATGGCATATCATCAAGACTTTAATCATATGCTCCACCCCTCTTTCTTTTTAAATCTATTTTACCATAAATTCTGGGGTTTTTGTAATTTTTTCAAAGATTCTATTTCTGATGGAGATTAATTTATTCAATTAGATATGAAAATGTATTTCTTCTGTTTCCATTATATTTTTTAAGACTCATATTTCGGAGCTATCTGTGTTGTCCATTCAAATATCTTATTTAACACCTTATCCACAAGAACCGTATAAATAGAAGCAAATACATTGGCTCCAATACGAAGCACAACCGCTCCTGTCATTCCAAATAACCCAGAAGCAATGGACAACGCACCAAAGGTATTAAACACGGTCTGCCACGCGTAACCTGCAGAATATCCCACTCCAATTCCACCAATAATTCCGATATATGGGTACATTGATTTTGGAAGAACAATATAAAGTACCACAAAAATGAGGGAACCTAAGATATTATAAGGCCCTCTTAATTTAGCCCTTGCAACTAAATCACTGGAAAATGGCAGACATACAGACATACAGGCAATTCCTGCCCACATCGCTCTTGGTAATCCTAATAAAGACATAATGAGTAATGCGGTAGAAACCATTACTGTCAGTCGAATATACCACCAGTTTCTTGCAGAATGAAGATTAAATTCTCTGAACAAATCAAGAAATGTCCGGCGATATGGCCGATTCCTCTGATTCTTATAAAATACTGCCATGCAGATAGCCATTCCAATGAGTAAACTTATTACTCGCATACTATACTCTTCTCCAGTAACATCATATCCCTGTAATAATAAATATCCTAATACAAATGTTGAATGATTAGACATGATCACATTATGGCAGCCTAAAATCATCAGTAACATAATACAAACAAGATTTACAAAAAATGCAGGTATCGGGGCTAAAGTGTTTGTAAATCTCGGCCCTATGATAAGAATCCCGAAAATTCCTGCAATACACAAAAGACCATGTGTTGTTTTAATTCCGAAATCCGCCTGTCTTAATACAAGCAATGCTAAGAGAACAACAACTCCTGCAACACTGTTTCCAGAACCAAATACTGCGCTAAACAGCGTTACTAAAGCAAAGCAGAAAGCCACAACAAGGTATACCTTAACATTATAAATTAGGATGTGCCTTCTCTTTTCCTTCGGGTCTGTTGTCTTTTTGATCAATTCTTTTGAACCAGTTGAGCTAAGTTGCAGCTCTTGATAAAATGTCATAAATTTCCCACCTTTTCTCTTTTCATAAAATGAATTTATCGTCAAAGTGGAATACAATATACCTCAAGCTACTCTAATTGTCAAGCATATTAAATCAAAGAATTTTGGCATAACCATCATAAATTCTCATATCTTTGTCTGAATTGGGTTATAAATATAGCTAAATTGAACTAAATAAATTTACATAATTATACAATTCTATTCGTAGGTAGTAGGTAGTCCTAGTATCTTTTTAGTACTTCTCAGAAAAAGAAAAAAGCCCTAGAGCCACTATTTAAGCGGCTTTAGGGCTTTTAAAATATGTTCAAAAATTAGTTGTTGATTAACTGGTCTTCATCACTCCAGCTGTACAGCTTACGGATATCTGCACCAACTTTTTCTGATGGATGCTCAGAAGCAAGTTTTCTCATAGCTTTGAAGTGTACCTGAGATCCAGCATCAGACATATCAAGTAAGAAGTCTTTTGCGAATGTACCATCCTGAATATCAGAAAGAATCTGTTTCATTGCTTTCTTTGTCTCAGCTGTTACGATCTTAGGACCTGTGATGTAGTCACCGTATTCAGCTGTATTAGAGATAGAATATCTCATTCCAGCGAAACCTGACTGGTAGATTAAATCTACGATTAACTTCATCTCATGGATACATTCGAAGTATGCGTTACGTGGGTCATAACCAGCTTCGCAAAGTGTTTCGAAACCAGCCTGCATAAGAGCACAAACACCACCACAAAGTACTGCCTGCTCACCAAATAAGTCAGTTTCTGTCTCTGTTCTGAATGTTGTTTCAAGAAGACCTGCTCTTGCTCCACCGATACCAGCACCATAAGCTAATGCAAGTTCCTGAGCTTTTCCTGTGTAATCCTGCTCTACAGCAACTAGACAAGGTGTTCCTTTTCCTGCTAAGTACTCAGAACGTACTGTATGACCTGGAGCCTTAGGAGCGATCATTGTTACATCAACGTTTGCAGGTGGTACGATACATCCGAAGTGAATGTTGAAACCATGAGCGAACATTAACATATTACCTTCTTCAAGGTTTGGCTCAATACTTTCTTTGTAAAGTTTTGCCTGTTTCTCATCGTTGATTAAGATCATGATGATGTCAGCCTGTTTTGCAGCCTCTGCTGCTGTATAAACTTTTAATCCCTGCTTTTCAGCTTTAGCCCAGGATTTACTTCCCTCATAAAGACCAACGATAACATCACAGCCAGATTCTTTTAAGTTTAATGCATGAGCATGTCCCTGGCTACCGTATCCGATAATCGCAATTTTTTTTCCATCCAATAAAGATAAATCACAATCTTCCTGATAAAAAATTTTTGCTGCCATTTTTGTTTCCTCCTGTAAAAATTATAAAAATAAATGTATTCAATTATCAAAATTGATTCTATCTCTTCTGATAAGAATTTCAATCGTTATAATACTCCTTTTTATAGGAGAAATCAAGGGATATTTGATTATTTTTTTAAAAATTTTCTTAAAAAATGAATCAACTTACCGGTTTTCCTGCATTTATTTTAAAAAAAATGCCTTTTTCCCGTAAAAAAAGAAAGGATAAATGCATATCCTTTCTTTAATAGTAAAAAATTATAGTTATTGCTCTTATTTCAAACTACAGTATATTATTATATTAAAATCAATTCAGTGTACTTACGCCTCTTCCAAGCCCAGTAATTCCTGTACGAACCATTTCAAGGACTTCAAAGTCTGCCATAAGATTTAAAAAGGCATCTAGTTTGTTCTGGTTACCAGTAAGCTCTATCATAAGGGAGTTAGCAGCTACGTCAACAACCTTTGCGCGGAAAATATCTGCAATCGCGATAATCTCCTGTTTTTCTTTCTTATCTGCCATCACTTTCACAAGGACAAGCTCACGACATACAGAATGGCTGTTCTCAAGTTCTACGATTTTACGAACTTCAACCAGCTTGGCAATCTGATTACGAATCTGCTCAAGAATCTGGTTATCCCCACTTACTGCTACTGTAATACGGGTATACTTCGGATCGTTCGTGATTCCCGCCGTAATGCTGTCGATATTATATCCACGACGGCTGAACAGAGCAGCAACTCTTGCTAACACTCCCGGGTTATTATCTACTAAAAGAGATAAAACAATCTGTCTCATAATACTTTCCTCCACTAACATAAATTAATATGTAGAGATACCCTCCGTCTTCTCCGGATAGTATCCTTTTATAAATTTATCGTTACCAACTCCATAAGAATCATTGATTCCCGGATCTTCTCCAATACCAAAAACAAAGTACTGTAACGCCTTTTTATTTGCTTCGTAGTCTACCTGCATTACCCAGGCTCCATTGCCACTAAGACGTCCTTCTGTATAAGAGCCTTCATATGGAATACGGAACTGTTCTACTTCGGTCGCTCCCATTGTGATCACTGAAGTTAAAAGACTTCTTATCTGCTTTTCCGTAAGGTCTGTTGTAACATATTTTAATGCTTTCATGCAGATATTTGTAATTGTCATAACATCTTCGCTCTTTAATTCATTAAATACAGAAATAAGAATCTTACGCTGACGATCTGTTCGTCCAAACTCTCCAGTAATATCCTGACGGATTCGGCAGTATGCTAATGCCTGATATGGTGTAAGCATATTCTCCCCTGCCTTTACATTCTTTTCTCCATGTTTTGAATTTACATAAGCAGTCTTCAAGAAATAAGCTTCTGCCTCAGTGAGATCCATTGGAACACCGCCGATCAAGTCAACTACCTCACGGAAGGCTTCCATGTCTACTTCCACATAGCCATCAAGCTTAATGCCAAATGTTTCTGCAATAGTCTCATACTCAAGCTGTACACCACCGTAAGAATAAGCTGCATTAAACTTATGGTATCCATATCCTGGAATATCAATATACATATCTCTCATAAGAGACGTAAGCTTTAACTTACCATTCTTCAAATCTATCGTCGCGATCATAGTCGAATCCGAACGTCCGGCTTCTGTCTCATCGGAACGCTTGTCACAGCCAATCAGTAAAATATTGACTACATCCTGATCATACTCAAGATCTGCATCTACGACATCCGCGTTCTTCAATGCTGTCTTTGTATCTGTCGTAATCGTATTCGTTGCTGCTTTATAATAGGCTGCCACCGCTCCTCCAGCTGCTGAAGCAACAAAAGCTACTGTAAGAAGAAAGCACATAAGCACCTGCGCAATTCTCCGGCCTGCTCTTCCACGTTTGCGGACCTTTTTCGCTTTTTTGGCTTCTTTTTTGTCTATATTTTTGTTTTTATCTGTCTCTTTCAAACTTTAAAACCTCCTGTACAAAAAAACTCTTTTTATACATTATACTAATTTTTCCTCTATTGCAAGTCAAAATTTCTTAAAGTTTATTTAAACTATTTCGAATTCTTTTGCAAAATGATGTCTGTAATACCTTCTTTTTGCAAATATGATATCTTGCTATGCTAAAGCGTGTTTGAAAAATCATTCCTGCAATCTGCATTCCCCAATTTTTATTTCCAATACCACGGGTTAAGAGAAATCTTAAGAATCCACTTTTTCGGAAGTTTTTTATAGTTTTTTCCAAGACGATATCCAATATACTTTGCACCATTTTGTGTAATGATCTTTGGAATATAATAAAATTGTCCCTTTTTAATAAAGTGTCTTAACGTCATCTTAACCAGACGGATTCCTTCAGATTCAGACTTCACCTGAGTAAAAAGCCCGCCGGCATCTACCTGGGATACCGCAAGATCAAAATTTCTCTTTAACTGATCCTTCGCGGTATAATTATGCCAGTGCCATACTTTTGCATCTGCCGCATAGGCAATCTTCTTTCCTGCTTCAATAAGATGAGAAGCAAAAATCATATCCTCATTAAATATCGTATGCAGAGGGAATCCTCCAAGCGCATTATATTCTGACTTGCGGTATGCCGCACAGACATTAGAACAGAAAAATGTCTTAATTCCAAGCTTCGGCAAATCTTCTTTACTTTTAATCCTGCTTTCTTTTGGATAATTAAAAATTCTTGTGTACGCCTCAACTGGATTATCCTTTTTATCTGCCATTTGTCTGCCATATGCCGCACAGACTTCTTCATCTTCAAATGGCTTAATTAAATTCTCAATTAAATGTTCATCCGCAGGAATAGCATCCTGTGTCAAAAGAATCATAATCTCACCATCACACATTGCTGCTGCCTGGTTTCTGGTACCACCGTGATCAAATTCCGGCTTGGTGATATGGATAATCTCCCCCTGTTTTAACGTAGAAAACACCTTGCTATGAAAAAATTCTTCTTCCGTATTAATTAAGAGAATCCTCTGTGGCTGTACTGTCTGTCTTTTTAGCATACGAAGACATTTTTCTAACTTTTCATCTGGATGATATGTCGGAATAATGACATCAATTTTTCGTGTCTCGCTCATTCTTATCTCCCTTTTTAATTTTATATACTCGTAGAATCTTTTTGTACTGATTTTATGTGAAAACCGGGTGTAACCGACAAAAAAACAGCCGCAAAAATAAGTATAAGAAAAGACTCCGAGTAACTATTTTATAGACATTTTACTCTGCTAAGAGCTTTTTGGCAAGACGTACTGCATCGGCTGCATCTGCAGAATATCCATCTGCTCCGATTTCATCAGCAAAACTCTGTGTCGTTACCGCTCCGCCAATCATCACTTTCACGTCAAGATGCTCTTTTTCTTTTAAGGCAATCGTATCTTTCATACGCATCATTGTTGTTGTCATCAATGCAGATAACACGATAATTGACGCATTATGTTCTTTTGCTGCTGCAATAATTTCATCGGCAGGAACATCTTTTCCAAGATCAATTACATCATACCCATAGTTGCGAAGCATCAGGGCAACAAGATTCTTTCCGATATCGTGAATATCACCCTCTACTGTAGCAATAATGATTGTCGGCATTTTTTCCTGTATGCCGCCTTCTTTTAATAGCGGCTCTAAATATTCTACCGCCTGTTCCATTGTATTCGCACTGGAAATAAGCTGCGGCAGGAAATATTTCTGTTTGTCAAATAACACTCCTACTTCATTGATCGCAGGGATCAGCAAACCATCAAGAATTTCTCCTGGCTTTGTTCCTTTAGAAAGTTCTTTTTTTACAACATCAACGATTCCATCTTTATTTCCCTTTAAAACCGCCTCAAATACTGGATTTTTCTTAATATTCCCATCTGCCTCCCCGACAGTTGCATTCTTTTCATTCGGCTGTTTTTCTCCATTTCCGGCTGTCTTTGCTGCTTTTGCAATTGCAGCTTCTTTTAAAGGTTCCATCCGCTGAATCTGTTCAATATAGGCAATATCAGAACCTTCTTTATTGCGAAGCAAATCAGAAGCAAAGGAAATTCCCATTAAAAGCTGATTGGATGGATTCGCAATTGCCATCGTAAGTCCACTTGCAATCGCCATTGAAGCAAAAGCTCCGTTCACATATGGTCTTTCTGGTAATCCAAAGGAAATATTAGAAAGGCCCATTGTAGTACAAAGTTTTAAATCTTCTTTACAATAACGGATGGTTTCTAACGTTTCTAATGCCGCATTTTTATTTGCTCCAACTGTCGTTACTAATCCATCTACAATAATCTGATTCTTAGAAACGCCAAGTTTCTTTGCCTTTTCTAAAATTGTATTAATAATTTCTTTCTTTTCTGCAAGACTCTTTGGCAGCCCCTCATCAGAGAGTGGAAGAAGAATAAACATTGCTCCATACTTTTTCGCCAAAGGAAGAAGTTTTTCAATTTTCTCTGTTTCAAGAGAAATAGAGTTAATAAGAGCACGTCCCGGATAAGCGCGAAGTGCCGCCTCCATAACTTCCACATAACTTGTATCAATACAAAGAGGAAGGCTTGATACCATTGTTACTTTAGAGATAGCCTTTAACATCATCTCCTTTTCATCAATACCGTTTGTTCCCATATTAATATCAAGGATATGTGCCCCCATTTCTTCCTGCTGTTCTGCCATCTCTTCTACAAGGTCAAGTTTTCCAGCACGAAGTTCTTCCTGCAGTTTTTTCTTTCCGGTTGGATTGATTCTCTCACCAATAACAAGGAACTTTCCGTCAAGAGCGATTTCCTGACTCTTTCTCTCTGAAGCAAGCATAATTGGATGTATGTTGCATGGAGCTTTTGTTGTGAGGCCCGAAACTTTTTCAGCAAGCATTCGAATATGTTCTGGGGTAGAGCCACAGCATCCGCCGATGAGTCCTGCACCTGCTTCAATAAAAGCCGGCCCCCAGGAAGCAAACTCTTCTGGTGTCATCGGATATACCGTTACGCCATCCTCTAACACAGGGAGTCCTGCATTCGGCTTTGCAAGAATAGGAACTTCGGCATACTCTTTCATTTTCTTAATGACAGGAATCATTTCTCCCGGACCGGTAGAGCAATTCACACCGATAATATCTGCTCCAATGCTCTGTAACACAACAACTGCTGTGACTGGGTCTGTTCCATATAAAGTTCTTCCATCTTCCTGGAAAGTAAGAGAAGCGATAACAGGAAGATTGCACACTTCCTTAATGGCAATAACAGCTGCTCTTGTCTCAGCAAGACTCATCATCGTCTCTACAACAAACAGATCAACACCAGCCTCTAACAAATACTTTGCCTGTTCTTTATAAATATTAATTAAAGCCTCAAGCTTCATCGGACCTACCGGCTCTAAAGCCACACCAGTCATTGTCATGTCTCCGGCTACAAGAGCCTTATCTCCTGCTGCTCTTTTACTAAGGCCAACTAAGCGTTTATTAATTTCCTCTGCGCGGTCTGCCAGTCCATATTCTTCTAGCTTAACACGGTTTCCAGAAAAGGTAGGCGCATATAAAATATTGGTTCCTGCCTCCACAAAAGACTTTTGCAAATCAATTAACTTATCTTCATTTTCAAGAATCCATTCTTCCGGGCATACTCCCGGTTTCATTCCAACTTTCTGGAGATTTGAACCGGTCGCTCCATCTAAAATAACCGGTTTTTGTTGTATCATGGTATAAAGTTCTTCTGTCTTCATTTTTTGTTTTCCCTTTACTTATATTTATATTTTCTTTATGCTTATTTAACTTATTCTTTATTTCAAATTTTTCTCAACTGGTTTTGTCTTGATTCATTTTTCCAAATATTTCTATGATGCTGATCGATTTTTCTTTTTGTTATCTCAAAAGCACCGATTATACATATTCTAATATCGACTTGACCAGAGAAACTCTGTTAAATGGTGTCATAAAATAAAATCCTGCCCCGATACCTTTCCCCATCTCAATAATCTGTTTTGAAATCTCAATTGCCGCTTCCTCAAATTCTTCTCTTGAGGCACCTTCTTTATATTTTGCGACCACTTCATCCGGCACATGAATTCCCGGCATCTCATTTTTGATAAAAAGTGCATTCCTTCTGCTGACAAGCGGCATGATTCCGATTAAAATCTTTGCTCCTGTCCTTTCTTTTAAAAATGTAAGACGCTCAATTCCCTCTTTATCATAAACCGGCTGTGTAAGGAAATATCTGCAGCCTGCCTCCATTTTCTTAAGCATCCTTCCGGCAATATTTTCAAGACTCGCCCCGTTCTGATTCAGCGCACCGCCATAAAAAATCGTATCGTCCTTAAATACTTCCTGATTCATGCTCTGTGCAAACTTCATAAGACGGATGGAATTAAAGTCAAATACACTCTTTGTAAACTCCCTGTCTTCTCGTGCTACCGGGTCTCCTGTCACAAACAGATAATTGCGAATACCGCTTGCGTAACTTCCAAGTAATCCACTACGGATTGCAATCCTGTTTTTATCACGACAGGAAAGATGCGGCATCACATCCATTCCTGTTGTCATTTTTATTTTTGCTGCCATCAGAGAAGCATCCGCTCTTGAACGGGCGAGCGGAGAATCTGCAATCGTAATGATATCTGCCTTTGTAGAAAGCAGCGCCTTCGCACCATTAAGCAGCTTTGTATCATCTGTATCAAATGGCGGGTCAAGTTCCACAGCACAAACAAGTTCTCCCATTTCTAATTTCTGACGAAATGTATTTGTTACCTGCTTTTCCTTTATAGCCTCTTTCTGTTCTCCTGCCTGTGTGATGTGTACAGCTGCTTCTTTTCTTTTTTGTACTCGCTTTGTCACATCCCCCCACACTATTTTTGTTGGAATCTTAACAGCACCTTCTGTTTTCTTCGCCTGAAATACCGTTTTATAAATTTCTCCAATATATTCTGGAGTTGTGCCACAGCAGCCACCAAGAACCTGCACACCCAATTTAGAAATTTCTCCAAGTTTCTCTCCAAAATAAGGCACGCTGTCCGAATATACTGCATGGCCTCTAACAATCTGTGGATAGCCACAGTTTGGCAAAGATGTGAGAACCATATCCTCCGGCACACCAAACTCTTCAATGTAACTCTTTAAAAATTTCTTCATATGAGCTGCACCAACACCACAGTTTAAACCAGCTCCATCAAGGAGTCCACTCTGGGTAGCCTCCTGCAAAATCGTTTTATAATGAAAACCAGTACGGCTATATCCCGTTGGTGTCAATGAAAACTGACCGATAATAAAGGCTTCCGGACAACTCTTTCTGATATATTCTGCCATTTTTAAGACATACTGCGTATCTGGAAATGTTTCTAATACAAAAATATCAGCACCAGCCTCTAAAAAGCTGTCACATATTTCATAATACTGTTGTAAAATGTCTGCCTCTTCACTGTCTCTTTCTTCTAAAATAGGGCCGATATCTGCCGCTGCAAATATCGGATATTCCTCTTGATATACTTCTTGCGCAGTTTCTTTTGCCAATTGGTAACCCGCAATGATTAATTGTTTCAATGTTATATTTTCAAACGCTTCTGCCTTTGCCTGTGTCAAAGACAAGAAAGTTCCTTCATTCGCCAAAAAAGTATTACTTCTTAAAAGCTGCGCCCCATTTTTCACATAACTTCTATGTATTTCTCTCACCAACGCAGGATTCGTAATATTGGCTTCCTCAGAGCAGATGTAGTTTTCTTTTTCTATAGAATCAAAATACGTTCCCATCGCTCCGTCTGTTAATAGTTTATGATTTTCTAAATATTCCCGTATATTCATCCTCATTCATCCTGTTCATAAAACGTTTTGTTGAATCTATAATAATTCCATATAATACATCAGAAAACCCATTATACTATCGTTATCCTATGGAATTACTATACATTGCCATAATTACAAAAAATCCTGTAACTTCTGTCGGGGTAAAATTACTTGTCGCAGCAGCTACAGGATCTATGTCATTAAATTTCTGTTACTTTACCTTCATACTCAAGTAGCAATCTGCCTTTCATTCCACAGGCAATTGCAAGCTTTCTCATACAGCGCATCATAGAGCGGTTATCATCTACCCCGTAACGGTCAATAATATCTACATATTTATCAATCGCATCCATCGCACTCTTATCAGAAAGATAGAACGTCTCGATAATCTCTTCTATATTACTTCTCTTTGATGTCGTAAAATATAACAGTGTAATCTGAAGTCCGGTAAAGACATTATATAACTCTCTGTTATAGTCTGCCATTCCAGATTTCAAAAATGCGTACAAATCACTCAAACGCATCGTATCAATATCATCAATATGCATATCATAGCTTTTTAACTTATTCTCTACATCAATATCCATGATAATAGAGCTAATCATCATCGCCACCTGAAATCCATCAATATCATTTCTACTCTTCGCAGTTAATACCGGTGCGTTATTACTCATCTGCTGACAATAAATAATATCACGAATCAGCGCATTTTCAAAGAGGTTATCTGCTAAAGTATTATCTACTTTTACAATAAATTCTTTCTTTCCGGTATCCATTGCAACCGGACGGCTGCAGTCTTCCTCATTCTCCGGATCTAACTTTACGATTTTAATCGGATAAATCAGTCCTCCTGTAATGTCTTTATAAATGGCTTCTGTCTTTTCAGAAAGCACTTTCCCTAAAATTTCCATTATTGTTCTTCCTTCCTTCGTATCCTGTAATAAACTTCTCATATTTTAACAAAATACTTTCTCTGATGCAAGGAAGATTTTTGTTCTCCCCCTTCCTTCCTCTGCTATTTTTTACTAATATCTATCCTCTTTTCTCCCATAATACGCTTCGGCCCGTCCAGATATCTCATTATAAAATGCTGCCTCAGCCGCATAACGATATGGATTAATAAAAATAAGTCCTATTCCAAGCGTTAATATTCCAATAATATACCATCCAATAAAGCTGAATCTTAAACAAAATAGTTCCCATTTATGCTTTTTCATAATCTGTTTCGATGCTTTAAATGCCTCGTGCACTGTAAAGTCTGGTCTTTCCTCAAGAATATATGGCACCATCGCATAGGAATATTTTGTGATAATTCCTGGCGCAATCAGCAAAACATATCCCAGTGACAGAGCAAAAAACAATGTAATCTTTGCACAAAGCACTCTCCACCAATCAGACATTCTGCTCCCCAGACGATAGATTCCGTTCTTTCTTCTGTCTAAGAGAGCCAGATTAAAATCAATATAACCAAGACGTATTACTCCTCCAATAAAAAAGTAAATCAATGCTATGATTGTCGTACCAAGAAATAAAATTGGATAAAATCCCGGAAGGAATTCAAGAAAATAAACAAGGATAACCGCCACTAAAACATATCCTGCAATAAACAAAAAAGAGGACGAAAAAACGCCAAGCCATCCTGCTGCAAATCCTGCTGCAATCGCCTTCATCCAATTTCCTTTCAGCGCATCCCGCGCAATCTCTTTATACATACCTGAACCTAGTTTCATAAATAAAATCCTTTCATTTCCATCATACGAAAAAACCCTATATTTGAGCATGGTAAAAGCAGACTTCATATAGTACAGAAAAAAGCCATCCATTCACAGGACAGCTCTTTTTTCCGTATACACTTGTGCAATTAGATATTCCACATCTCTTTAATTCTTACAAGTTCATTCAGGGTCATATTCATGAATGCCTCGTTCTTTGGATTATTGCTAAAAGCGTTCGTCTCTTTGCGGTATGTGATTTCTTCTGCGACATCTTCTACCGTAATTCCCTTTTCTTTTAAAATCTGTGCTGCTTCATAACCTCTCATAGTAAGCCTCCCGTTTTATTTAAATAAAATTCTGTATTCATTATAAAACAATCTTTGCAAATAATCCACCCTTTTTATATATTGTGAAATCTATTTTGATCTTTCGCATCTTCACCTGCACCAAAGCCAAGTTCATCATATTTAGACTTTACTTCTTCCCATGGAAGTGTATCTCTCTCTTCTTTTAAATAGGAAAGAATATCTGCAATCCCCTCACCTGTATAGGCACTTGTATAAAAAATCTTCTTACAACCAGCCAGTTCAAGCCACGCCGCTGCCTGTGCCGGCTGCGCCGCCCAGTGATCAATCTTTGTCACAACACCCACGACTTCTCTGTTACAGACTGGTGTAAGATTGGGTGAATATAAGGAAAAGGGTTCTGTTGCATCCATCAAAAGTCCGATAACATCTGCCTCCGCTGTAAAAACAGCCAATGCTGAGATCAGATTCTTTGACTGGAGATATTCTCCTGGAGTATCAATGATAACATCATAGTGATTGACATACTGTGTTTTATGGTAAGTAATTGTATTCCCCTTCATCGCCTGGGTCAAAGTAGTCTTGCCTGCCTCGCTTCGTCCGATAAACATAATTTTTCTCATAGTATCTTCCTCTCATCCGCCTGTAATCAAACGATTATACTATACCATAAGGGAAGGGGGGATGTAAACTGCTGAGTGATTTTGGTCCTCTCCGGGGGATGTTTGAAACACGCTCTAGTTTGTTTAAGAGTTATTTTATTTTGATTGATTTTATTTTTGAGTATGCACTATAGTAGGTGTGTCCTTTGACTGTTTTTGAACAGCGGACTTTGAAGTAGTATTTTTTCTTTGATTTTAGTTTTTTTACAGTAGCTTTTCCTTTGGATGAGTTTATTGTTGCGGCTTTTTTATAGCCTTTGTTTTTCTTTGTGGAATAGAAAATTTGAATCTTTATCCCCTTACTTTTTTGGTTCCATGAAACTTGAACTTTTTTCTTTGAAGATAACTTAAGATTAATATTGGTTTTAGGGAGCATTAAAAAATTAATATCAACAGGACCTATTATTCCTGCGATGTTTCCTTTATTCGTAGCCTGCCACATCTGATAATTTCCCTGATATGTACATTTCGTATTCCAATGTGCTACCCATTTGTCCCATTTATTAAATGCCGCAATTGGAAGTTCTTTTTCAAACCAACTTTTAGGGGCAAATATTCCTACAGAGTATCCTGCTTTTTTTATAATACTTGTAAATGTTTCAGCTATCTTTTGTCTCTGCTTTGCTGTTGTATGATTCAAAATATAATTATCCTCTAAATCATAATATATCGGATATGACAATCTATGTCCCTTCACTAAACGTAATACATGTGCTGCTTCGCTTTTTGCTTTAGCTATCGTATCTGCATAAGAATAAAGATAGACACCATATGGAATGTTGTTCTGTTCGCATCCTTTTACATTATTAAACCATTGTGTATCATCCTGGTTTATCTGATTCATTCCAAATCCACATCGGATAATTGCAAAATCTACACCATCTGCCTTCACTCGTTTCCAATCTATTACCCCTTGGTTGTGACTAACATCAATTCCTTTTGCTACAGCATCTCTTATTACAGAACCATTACTACTACGATATTTTCCTGCAACTTTCTTCCATGCACTAGAAAAAACATCAGCAAATGGAATCGACTCTATAATTGGCTGTCCATTCTCATAACGGAAACTATTTGCCTTATCTCCTGTCTCTTTTGCATAAAGTGGCATGCCAGAAGTGGCTACTATAATAAGTGTAAGTAAGAGTGCCACTATCTTACCAGATATTTTGTTTTTCATTACATTCTTTCCTTTCATTAATAAGTATCTTGCATTCTTCTTTAATCATACTACAACACCTTATTATGGTAGATATTTTTTTTACTCTTCCATCCAAATATTTTAAACTGTGTTTTATTGCTCTTATTCCATATCTTTTTTCACTGTTGTAGTTCTACTTCCTCCTCCGTCCCATCTGAACATACCGTTCCTGTATAGGAGTATGCATCCGAAAATACAAGATTTAAATAATAAAAAGCACAATCACTTTGGATGGGCGGTGTATCCATCATCTCAGGTACTCCTTATGGAGTGTGTCGGGAACCATTTCCGACCTCAAAATAATCATGCTCAGTATTACTATATTCTGTTATATTAACAATATACTATATTTTTTTTACATTGTCAACGGACATTTCTTTTAGTCTTCCGCTGTATAAACGTCTGTTAAGCTTGGATTCCTGCACCTCATACATTGTTGAAATATATAGATATTGCCCCTCTTTTTCTAACTTCACGCCAAGTAAAACATTCTTTGAATACTTTTTTACAAACTCTATGGACTTGTCCTTTTCATTAGGATTTACTCCCACGTAGTCTGGATTTTCCAAAATATCAGGAATATCATCTATATATTTTAGACAATTGAAATGTTTACGTTTAACCATATGTGCTGGCAATCCTGTAGAACGATATATATCTAACTCTGCAATATCAATGTCTAATATTTTATTATATTTAAGATCATATTTACCTACCTTTATCAATTCTCCGCTCATATATCTCACCCTATTATATGTTTTCTAACACTATAATATCATGACATTTAAAAGCATTCCAGTAGTTTAATCAAATTCTGATTGCCGCAGGCAAAATAGACGCTCCCAAAGAGAGAGCATACCCTATATTTGTGACTTTAGTCGCTGCAGGTTGAATGTTCGCTTAACCGCTCGCATCCAACCTTTGCTCCGAGGCCACAAATATAGGGTATGCTCTCTCTTTGGGAGCTGTCTTTGGCTGCCTATGCAAACTCAGAATTTATTTTGAGAAAGATTTGACGGGATGCACACCATTTATCTTCAGGAGTTCGTCTGCTCCGCAGCCTCACAAATCAGGACTTTAGAATAATCCTCCGATTTTGAGGAACAATGGTGCAAATACCAATGATACAATTGTCATCAGCTTAATAAGGATATTAATAGAAGGTCCTGAAGTATCCTTGAATGGATCACCTACTGTATCACCAACTACTGCCGCACGATGTGCTTCGCTTCCCTTTCCGCCGTGATGTCCATCTTCAATGTATTTCTTCGCATTATCCCATGCTCCACCGGAGTTTGACATGAAAATCGCGAGCATAACACCTGTTACTAATGCACCGCCAAGAAGTCCGCCAAGCGCATCAGGTCCAAGTACAACGCCGATAAATACTGGTGCAAGTACTGCCATAACACCTGGGAGAAGCATTTCTTTTAATGCTGCCTGTGTAGAGATTGCTACGCAGGATTTATAATCTGGCTTTCCTTTTCCTTCTAAGATTCCAGGAATTGTTTTAAACTGTCTTCTTACTTCTTCAATCATCTTATATGCTGCTTTGGATACAGAATCCATTGTAAATGCGGAGAAGAGGAATGGAAGCATTCCACCTACAAACATACCTACAATTACTTTATAATCTAATAAGTTGATTCCTTCTTCGAATAATCCAACTGCCTGTGCGTAAGATACGAATAATGCTAATGCGGTAAGGGCTGCAGAACCGATAGCGAAACCTTTACCCATAGCGGCTGTTGTGTTACCAACGGCGTCTAATTTGTCTGTGATGTTACGAACTTCTGATGGAAGGCCAGACATCTCAGCAATACCACCAGCGTTATCTGCGATTGGACCGTAAGCATCTACGGCTACCGTAATACCTGTTGTGGAGAGCATACCTACTGCTGCCAAAGCAATTCCGTAAAGACCGCTGAAAGAATATGCCCCAATGATTCCGATAGCGATTAAAATAATCGGAACGGCTGTGGACTGCATACCTACGGCAATACCACTGATAACTGTTGTTGCAGGACCAGTCTCAGACTGCTGTGCGATTTTTTTAACAAAACGGTAATCTCCAGACGTATAAATCTCTGTGATTACACCGATTAAAAGACCAACAACAAGACCAAAGATAATCGCGATAGCTTCTTTGAATCCGTTGAAGAACATTTTGCTTAAAATTAAAGAACCAATCATTACCACGATTGCTGCAGAATAACTTCCGTATTTCAATGCCTTGTGCGGGCTGGAATTCTCATCACCCTTTACGAAGAAACATCCAATAACAGATGCTAATACACCAAGTGCTGCAATAACTAATGGGAAAATAGCTCCGCTCTCTTTTGCGTAAACAACACCAAGAGTGATGGCAGATACTAAAGACCCTACATAAGACTCAAATAAATCAGCACCCATTCCGGCAACATCACCTACGTTGTCACCTACGTTATCAGCGATAACAGCTGGGTTACGAGGATCATCTTCCGGGATACCTGCTTCTACTTTACCTACGAGATCCGCTCCAACGTCGGCAGCCTTTGTATAGATACCGCCACCTACACGGGCAAACAATGCGATAGAAGAAGCTCCTAAAGAGAAACCAGAAAGAACATCCGGATTTTTTGTCAGGATATATACAACACCTGCTCCAAAAAGTCCAAAACCTACTACACACATACCCATAACGGCACCACCGGAAAATGCGATAGATAAAGCTTTATTCATTCCGCTATCTTTTGCCGCTGCGGCTGTTCTTACATTCGCCTTAGTCGCAACGTTCATTCCGATATAACCGGCTGCAGTGGAAAATAATGCTCCGACTAAGAAACATACTGCAGTTACCCAGTTACCGATACCAATACCAATCAGTACAAATAATACAGCAACAAAAACGACAAGAATCTTATATTCTGCAGTAAGGAAAGCTCTTGCTCCCTCATGAATAAATGCTGCAATCTCCTTCATTCTATCTGTTCCTGCATCCTGTTTTCCTACTTTTTTTGTAAGATAAAACGCAAAAAGCAATGCGCAGATTCCAAGAACCGGTGCAAAATAAATCAAACGTTCCATACTCATCCTCCTATAACTTATTTTTCTTCATGAAATGTTAATATCATTATCCAAAAAATGCTTTTGTTTGTAAATGTTTTTTATTGTTATAAACAAGAATATTGACGGTTTTTCTTGTTTTTTGGTTACTTTTTTAAAAGTTCCACACATATTTTTCTACCTTTTATGTATTTTTTCTCAAAAAGTATCTTTTTTAGCAATTAAAATTTACCTTTATCTTTTCATTTGAAATCATATTTTTTCTTTATATATATTTTCATAAATACAAAAGAAAGTTTATTTATAAATTCTATTTCTGCATTCGAAAATAACTTTTGCTCCAACAGATATATATATCATAATCTATAGAAAAGTTCATCTGAACAAATGCACAAAAGCGCTTCGTAAACGATATTCATCAAGCTGAAACAAACTACTACTTAATGCCTATAGATATTTTTGATTTTTCTGAATAGGTGCCCATTGCAGGCTGCACTAACCGCACAAAAAAAGGAGATTCATCTATAGCACGCTAAAATACAGAAAAATATAACATAAAAAGATATTTTTCCATAATTAACCCTATGCCAAAGATAAACCCCCATTTTCATTTGTATAAATACTAATAATTCTCTGCTATAACGTGTTTAAAAAATGTTCTGGCAGATTTTTCAAACACGTTGTAGGAAATATATTAAAAGTCCAGATAAAAGTTACGTCATTCATTAACATTACAGCGCATGAAAACATATCTGAAAATACTTTGAATTTATTTTCTTACCTTGATGTGTACTTCACGAAGCTGCATTTCGGAAACTTCATTTGGAGCACCACACATAACGTCCTGTGCATTACCATTCATAGGGAATGGGATAACCTCACGGATATTCTCCTCATTGCGAAGAAGCATGATCATACGGTCTACACCAGGAGCCATACCTGCGTGTGGAGGTGCACCATACTGGAATGCATTATAAAGCGCACCGAACTTTTCTTTTAAGTCTTCCTCTGTATATCCGGCAATTTCGAAAGCCTTTACCATGATATCAAGGTTGTGGTTTCTTACGGCTCCGGAAGAAAGTTCTACACCATTACATACGATATCATACTGATAAGCAAGTAACTCTAATGGGTCTTTTGTTGTTAACGCTTCTAAACCGCCCTGTGGCATAGAGAATGGGTTGTGAGTGAAGATAATCTTCTTCTGTTCTTCGTCATACTCATACATTGGGAAGTCATTGATAAAACAGAAACGATATGCATTCTTCTCTAATAAATCAAGACGCTGTCCTAATTCGTTACGAAGCTGTCCGGCATAAAGTGCTGCCTGTTTTTCCTTATCGGCGATGAAGAAAATGGTATCTCCTGCCTTAAGGCTAGCAATCTCACGAATCTCTGCCTTCATATCATCAGGGATAAACTTATCGATTGGTCCCTTATAGCTTAAATCTTCTTTTACTTCTAAGTAACCAAGTCCACCCATTCCAATCGATGTGGCAAACTTAAGAAGTTTCTCATGGAAACCTTTGGACATCTTATTGGAAACCTTGATAGCACGAACAGTCTGTCCGTGGAATGGCTTAAAGGTACATCTCTGGAAAAAGTCTGTTACATCTACGATACGAAGTGGGTTTCTTAAGTCTGGTTTATCAGAACCAAACTCAAGCATTGCCTGTTTGTAGCTGATAACTGGATAAGGTGCTGCAGTTACAACACTTCCCTCTGGTGCAAATTTTTCAAATGTTGCTGTAAGTACTTCCTCACCTACACGGAATACATCTTCCTGTGTTGCAAAACTCATCTCAAAGTCTAACTGATAGAACTCTCCTGGAGAACGGTCTGCTCTGGCATCCTCATCACGGAAGCAAGGAGCAATCTGGAAATATTTATCAAATCCAGACACCATAAGAAGCTGTTTGTACTGCTGTGGAGCTTGTGGAAGTGCATAGAACTTACCTTTGTACTTTCTGGATGGTACGATATAATCTCTGGCCCCTTCTGGAGAAGAAGCACAAAGAATTGGGGTCTGAATCTCTAAGAAGCCCATGTCTGTCATCTTCTGTCTTAAGAAGCTGATTACTTTAGAACGGAAAATCATGTTATCTTTTACTTTTTTATTTCTTAAATCAAGATAACGGTATTTCAGACGTACATTTTCATGGTTTTCTTTAGAAGTCATTACTTCAAATGGAAGCTGTTTATATACCTTTCCTAGCATATCTACTTTATGAGCCTCTAATTCAATGGTTCCTGTAGGAATCTTTGGATTGTAAGTCTCCTCATCACGGTGCTCGATCACACCTTCAAGAGAAATACAGTCTTCCTTGTTAATTCCCTCTAATAAAGTAGTATCTCTCATTACAACCTGAAGAACACCATACATATCTCTTAAGTCAATAAAAGATACTCCGCCGTGGTCACGGATATTCTCTACCCAGCCTGCCACACGGACAGTTTCACCAACGTTTTCTTCGCTAAGCATATCAAGAGTTCTATCTCTGTAAATGTTTGCAATATTCATTTATCTAAATCTCCCTTCTTATAATACAGCTTTTCATCATATTTTTATCAATTAAGTGGGTAACAAATGCAATTCATTTCCTATCTTAGAGGTAGGAGTCTTCTTGCTGAAAAAGAATAAAGTCACAATTTCATTCTCAAAGGAAATCCATCTTTCTTCTTTAATAGCCCACAAGATAAAAATCTTATGCAATAAAAAACGTCCTGAACTAAAACTAGTTCAGGACGGATTATTCCGCGGTACCACCTGAATTACTGCCTTATGAAAAGCAGTCACTCAAAAACCAACTTCTGTCTAACGCACAGTCACGGCGCACCTACTAAGGAATCTGCCTGTGTCCGTATTGACAGATTTCGTTCAGATTGCGGCTGGTAAAGTGTTATTCACAGGAATTCATTCTGCAGGGTTCTCAGCTATCCCCACTCTCTGGAAGCGATAATTCCCACTACTTCTCTTCGTCATCGCCTTTACATCAAATCTTAATCAGTCTACCACAGCTTAAAAAAAATGTCCAGAATTTTTTTGAAATATATTTTATACCTCAAGAGGATTCTTTATTGCATACTCTAAGGCTTCCACAAATGCATTCGTCGCTGCCCGGCAGGCAGATTCCGTTCCCGCAAGAACCGCTCCACTGGAATTCGCATGTGACGGCGGATACCAATATCTTGCCACGCGGGTATTGCCTGCCTTTAATGCTTTATCTAATGCATAGTTTGTCTCAATCGGGCCACCAACAAGATAGGCATAAGATTCGCCAGGCTTAAGCTCACACCATTCCTGAAAATACTTTCCCGGTCTTGGAATCGTCTGTGCATAAAATGCAGTTCCCTCATCCCCGTCAAAGTTACAAAGTTCCGAATGATTCTCGATAAAGTCTCTTACATATCGAAGTCCACTCTTCACATCTTCTACCTTCGGTCCGGAAAACAATACAAATACACTGCCGCCGTATTTACTCCAGGAGCATGTTGTTCCTCCATAGTATGTTTCTGCGTGAATCAGCTTGATATTTGCCTTTTTGCTGGCATCATCCACTGCCAGATAACCAATATCATCATTATCTGCCGAGAAAAATCCGACACTCGTATGTCCTTCCGGTATATTATACACACGCGCAAACTCTGGTGTCACATTCGCAATGACTTTCTGGCTGAGCATATGCGTTTCCATTTTTACAATTTTCATAAACAAAATCCTTTCGCTTCCGACAGAACTTTTATTATCATTTTAAACATCACAATATTTTCAATAATCATTCTAAATAATGTATTCTGCCTTTTATAACACCGTATCACTTTAATACCTGATTACATTCATAACACTTATATGCATATCATGTATGTAACATAAGCAATATCCTGCTCAATCACTCAATATCCATTGGGTGAAACGCACAATACTCCACACCCTCTGCGAACGCCTCAACTGCAGAGCGGCATGCCGATTCCGTTCCATATACAATCGCGCCACCTGTATTAACACGGGAAGGAATCTCGGATAATTCTGCAATCTTCACATCGGCTGCTTTTAACGCTTTATCCAGTCCATACATACTCTCCACCGGTGCAGATACAAGATAGGCAATAGAAGTTCCCTCACTAAGTCCCAAAGACTCCTGATAATACTTTCCGATCCGTGGTACATAATCCACATAATAGCCAAGTGTCCCCTCTTCATTTAAAGAATAATTTCCCGACTTATTCTCTATATAATCCTTTGCATACTGAAGTCCACTCTTCACATCTGCAACTTTCTCGCCGGAAATAATCGCCGTAATCTCTCCGCCATATCTGCTCCACGAATAATCCACTCCGCCATAAACCGTTTCAATCTGAATAACTTTAATCTTGGCTTTCTTAGTCGCATCATCCACTGCAAGCCACATAACATCCTCGCAGTCTGCCGAAAAAATAGCCATGCTCTCATGATTCTCCGGGATGTCATAAATCTTTCGATACTCTTCCGTAATCCGTGGAACAAGCTTCTCCATCACTACATGGGCATCAATCCTTCTTTTCATTTTGCCCTCCTCATTTCATTCACTTTACGGTAAAATAGCCTTCTACCGTTTTTATTTGTATTTTACCACGAAATTGCCATACTGAACATAAACTATTTTTTACTTTGCCTGTGAATTTCTGTTCTTTGGTTCTATTTATTTTTCTACTTTTCTTCTTCAATTCAAGAATGTCCCAGCATTCTTGCTGTGAGATGCGCGTCATGCAATGCATGACATACTTCTTCTGTGATAAAATACTTATATTTTACTTCATACAACAACATTTACTTATCACTGTACAAATCCTTAAGCACCTGTCTTGCATTTTTCTTCTGGTAACCATCTGGGTCACTTATCATCTTTCCCTTTCCTGCTCTCCAGCGGAACTGTGCATAATCCGTCAGATAACTCTTATCTTTTTTGCAGGATGGATATCTCTTATACCAGGATGGATAATATTTCTTCATATACTTTTTGGCAAGCTTTACTGCCTCGCTGTTTGTTCGTCCCTTTTTATCTGGGGTTCCAGACAGGCGTACTCCTGCCGGACTCGAATGCACTAAAACAACACTGCCATCTGCACAGCTTCCCACAACAATATAGATATGCGTAGGTGAACTCATAATATCCCCCGGTTTCCAGTCCTTTACCGCTATCGTCTTTTTATAGGTTCCCCAGCCGTACTTTGCATAAGTAGATGCTGCTTTCGATGCCTTTGTAACATAACCCTGACCCTGTTTTCCATTTTTTGTTTTATTTATGTTGTATACACTCCATCCAACAAATCCAGAACAATCCAGTCCATTTCCAAATGCAAACCTGTGCTTTCTATAATTATAGCTTGCTTTCTGCTTTGCACAAAACTTCCTCCAGCTCGCATTCAGTCCAATTCGCAGACCGTCTGTACCTGCCCCGGTATCTGCCTTATTCCAGCCACCGCCCCAGATATACATGGTAGAACCTACAGGAGCAAGTGCCGTTGTCAGAAAATTTTTAATCGTAGAAGTTGAGTTTTTTGCTACCGTTGTTCTGGCAACCGCCCCAAAAGAACTATAGATACGCTTCTCTTCGCCATTCTTCTTGTATATTTTATATGCCCTTACTTTATATTGGTATACACTCCCTCTTTTCTTATTTTTAAAGACAAGCTTACATTGCTTTGTCGCCCTTAACTTCAGGAAAACATTTTCTTCTTCCGTTTTTTCAAACACTTCATAACCATCCGCTCCCTGCACTGATTCCCAGGAAAGTACCACCTGGCCATCTACTCCATTTGCCAGCACACCAAGAGGTTTCCTTAAACTTGTTTTTGCCATCGCATCTGCTCCCCGTCCCAAAAATAATATTGATACTATCAATATCCATGCTATGTATTTCTTTTTCATCATTACCTTCCTTTCCTTTTCTCATCCATGGTAGCATAGAGCATTACACAATTTCAACAGTTATCCGACATCCCACAAACATTTTAATAAAAGAACAAATTTCTTGCCCTTTTCAACAAATTTTTTCTTAAATTTCTCCTAAAAATGTGTTACAATTTATTACAAATTACATATGAGGAGATGTGTCATCTATGAACGCAAACAAACACTCGAAAAAAGTTGTGCATCTGCCGAAATTCATACAAAAGAATCATACGGCAATACTTTTTTCTCTTCTACTTTTTTTGATGCTCCCTGTAACTTTTGTTCACGCACAACGTCTATATACGACAGACGGTGTAAATGTGCGCGCAAAACCAAACAGTTCTTCGAAAGTACTTACATCTGTTTCTGCCGGAACATCTGTAACGAAAACTGGTAGAAGTGGAAACTGGATTGCCGTCAGGGTAAATGGCATAAAAGGTTATATTTACAAATCTTATCTGTCTGGAAGTAAAAATACTTCTACTGCCACAGTCTCTAAAAGTACTTCTTACCGTGCAGTCATTACAGCAAGTAGTGTGAATCTGCGCGCAAAGCCTTCTTTTTCTAGCCGTGTAAAGGGTAGTTTATCTGCAGGTCAGGCTGTGACGGTTTGTTCTACAAATGGCTCCTGGAAAAAAGTACAAACTTCCAAGGGCAAAAAAGGCTATGTATACGGAATTTATGTTAGGAAAAGTGCTTCATCATCAAAGACTACAGCCAAGAAAACTACTACTGCTTCTTCTAGCAGTTACCGAACAAAAGCAGTCTCCTACGCAAAAAGAAGAGTTGGCGATAAATACAGCCAGTCTCGAAGAAACCAGAAAGGATATGCTGATTGCTCTAGTCTGATGCGTGACGCTTATAAGAGTGCTTCCGGCAAATATATCGGAAACACAACCTATGAACAGTTAGAATTGATGCATTCTTATCTGTATTCGATTTCTTCTGTCAGACAGGCAACAGTTGGAGACCTGGTGTTCCATCAGAACGGCTCTAATCATGTTGGGATTTATCTTGGAAATGGAAAGGTTCTTCATGCTTCACAGACTGCGGGGAAAGTGAAGATCAGTACGTTTAGTAGTAGTAGCCGGTATTGGGATACGGGTTGTAATGCGGCGGGATATTGTGTGAAACACTGATCTACCGCAAGCAGGAGGATGCTCCTAAACGAGCAGATGCCCCAAAGAGGAAAGCCCCTATATTTGCGCCCTTAAAGCGAGAATTGAATGTTCGCTTAACGGCCACAAATATAGGGGCTTTCCTCTTTGAGAGCTGTTTTTGGCTGGAGATAGCTCGCTAACTTATAAAATCTAATGTGTAAAATTAAGAAGTTTAATTCATGCAAAGATATGCAAAATATCCCACATACGCCACAAGCATTACAACCCCGCATGGTCTGCGAAGTTCTTTATGGCGTATCGTTCCAAGCCATAGGATAACACCTGCCGCTACTGCCACCGCAGAGTCAATCAGGAACTTGCTTTCAAATGGTACATTGCAAATCAATGCAGTTGTTCCTATTACGAAAAGAATGTTAAAGATATTGCTTCCAACGATATTTCCAATGGCAATCCCGGCATTACCGCTTTTAGCAGCAGTAACCGAAGTAACCAGTTCTGGAAGTGATGTTCCAAAGGCTACAATAGTAAGACCGATGAAACGCTCACTCATGCCAAAAGCTCTTGCAATCTCTGATGCGGCATCTACAACAAGGTCACTGCCCCAGACTACCATAATACCTCCAGCGATAATGAAAATAATGCATTTTAAATAGGACATCTGGCATTCATCTTCTTCTTCAGCCGCTTTATTCTTTTTCGACATCACAAAAAGATAGGCCAGGAAAGCGATAAACAATATCCAAAATATAACGCCTTCTGGAAAGCTGACTGCCCGTCTAGTTATTCCAAAAACAATCATTAAAGCTGTAATTCCTATCATAAATGGAATCTCACAATACAAAGTAGATTTTTGAATCGCAACATTTGTTATAACGGCTGTGATTCCTAGAATAACAAGCACATTCATAATATTACTGCCTACTACATTACCGATAGTGATTCCGGCACTTCCCTTTAATGCGGAAGTAATGCTGACCGCCGCTTCCGGAAGGCTTGTTCCCATTGCTACAATAGTAAGGCCGACAATCAATTGCGGGATTCCCAACTTCCCTGCAATTCCTGCTGCACCATCTACAAAAAAATCTGCTCCTTTTACTAAAAGAACAAATCCGACACATAAAAGTAAAATCTGAAGTATCATTAAGTCATTCTCCTTCTAAATATTTATCTACTCTCGAAATTCTGTACATTCTCAAAATCCAATGCAAAAGCAGACATTTTAAAACGTGTGTGAATATTCTTCATTGCGTGCTTGAAACATACTCCAAGAGTACACTACTCTTAGAGCGTGTAACTTACAAAAGTCAAGGCTTCTTGTTTCATTTCGGAGTATATTTGAATATATTTACTGAAGGTGATAGTGAGGAAGTTCTGCCTGCTTTCCAAAGCTTTCTTTATGAAGGGCATCCATAACTTTTTCTACTGGGCAAATGTCATGTTCTTCCCGAAGGAATTCAAAGATTTCTTCGATTCCCTCTCCAGTATAGGCACTTGTAAAAAATATTTTTTTACACCCAGTGAGTTTTAGCCATTCGGCTGCCTGCTGTGGATTCGCTGCCCAGTGGTCAATCTTGGTTACAATTCCCACTTCGTCGCGGTTTCCAAGCGGTGTTATGTTTGGAGGATATAAAGAATAGGGTTCTGTCGCACTTAACACAATTCCTACCACATCGGATTCTGCAGCATACAGATCAATCGTATGCGCCAAATCCAGATTCTCCGCATATTCGCCCGGCATATCAATGACACAGTCATACTGGCTGACATATTGTGTCTTTTTATAGGTAATATTCTCCCCACGTAAAACCTGCTTTAGTGTTGTCTTCCCACTTTCACTTCTTCCAATTAACAATATCCTTCTCATATAACTTCCCCCTGTTTTTTAGTTGCCATACATCATATATAGTTATACTCCCATAAAGAACATCAATGCAGCCCATGTAAATAATGGATAATACATTCCATGTTCGTCTCTTCCTTTACAAAGATATTCTTCGGCATCTTCTTTACTTACCAGACGGAATCCCTCAAACACTTCTGAACCTTCTGCCCCATCATGGTTCATCTTTGGCATCTCATCACGGTTGATGGAAATGTATACTAAAGCGTTCCCTTCGTCTGTCATACCCGGTGTACTGAATACGCATGGAGAAACAACTTTGATCTCATCGGATTCCTCCACTTCGATTCCTGTCTCCTCTTTCAACTCACGAATGGCAGTATCTACAAGAGCATTCGGATTATTCCAGTCTCCTTTATCAATGAGTCCTGCCGGAACACTTAACATATACTGTCCGACCGGATAACGATACTCCCAGTTTAAGAGAAGCTTCTTGGGCTGCCCCTTAATATTAAGAACAACGAAACAGCTTACTGCATCTGGCTGCATGGTTCCACACTCTTCATCTGGTGTCAGTGCAACCATTCTATCCTTGTTTCTTCGGCTGGCACAGTAGTAATGGCCACCCTCTCTGTACTGTAAATCATACAGGTTCATATATTCTGATTCATAAATGGTTTTCATTTTTCCGTTATACATAATTTATCGCCTTTCTTGCTATAAAAAATCCTAAAAGAAATACCATTTTACACAAAAGCGGTACTTCTTTTAGGATATATTGTCATACATTTAAATGGCTTTGTCAAGGTGATTCTGTGGTAAAATCCGATGTACAACCATGCACAACACAGCAGTAATTACAATATCCGGCAGTGTGTAACCGATTATGATATCTACATGCATCAATGCACGGTATAAAATAAGTCCAATAAGCCATACAGCCAGGTTTGCCCAATCCCATTCTTTCACAGCTCTTCTCTTTTTATTAAAGAAGAAATCAGCAATCATAACTGCAATCATCGGCGCAAACACGGAGTTAATCAGATAAAGAAATTCTTCGATATTGTCCATTGGATAAAGAATTGCTGCAATCGTACCAACGATAACTACAACGACAGAAATGTATTTTCCATTGATTTTTTTAGAAAAACTCTCCCCGACAACTTCACCAGAAACACCTGCAGAATGTGCTGCCAAAAAGTTAGTGGTAACGGTAGAAAAAACAATAATAAGAAGTCCGACTACACCAAGACCTGCACGAAGAGAAATCTGTGCGATATCAGAAGTTCCCATACCGATTGCAGCAGACATTCCGATAATATACATCCAACAGCTTACGAGTCCGTAAACAATTGTGCTTACTGTCGTCGCCTTTACTGGCTTTGTGCTGTTTGAAGTGTAATCACTGATTACCGGAATCCAGGACAATGGCATGGATGCGGCAAGTTCAATCGCTGCACCAAAAGAAAGTGTTTCACCACTCACACTACCGCCGTTTAAAAATGCCCCTGCGTTGCCCTTTGTCACGATAACAAAACATAAAGAGACTGTCATTAAAAATAATGCCGTCATCGCAACCATATTGATTTTTTCAAGACGTTTTAAACCGACCAGAACCCACACAAGCAGTAACACACCGATGATGGCACACCACACACCTGCTCCTGCAGAAAAAATACCATTCGCTGCCAAAGCTCCGTCATAATTTAAAATCGCAAGCCAGCCTGCAAGCTGTAAAATATTTAAAATAGAAAAGGGCAGGTTTCCCTTTCGTCCAAAGCTGACTGCAACGGTCTCCATAGCATTATTGTTTGTCTTTGCTCCAAGATATCCTGCTAAAAATAACAGAATACATCCAATAACGTGACCAATTAAAATAGCCAGAAGGCCAGTTTTCATTCCAAGTGGTGCAAAATATGTTCCTGTCAGGATTTCTGACATTGAAACTCCTGCACCAAACCAGATCAGTCCATTACTGAGGACCGATGTTTTATTTTCTTCCATACTAAAATATCCTCCTTGTAAAAATATTAGAAACAAGTATAATATTATAGTACACTTTAGCCATATTTAAATAGCCAATTCGCATACAGCCAGTATGGTCAGATGTATACAATAATACATATGTACTCTTGAAATCTTTTTAATTTTGATTTTATGAGATTTTTTTGTCAGTTGTGTCAAAATTTTTGAGGCATACGCGGTACGCATGTTGATAAATTTCAGGTGCAGCTGATGGAAAATCGGTCACAAAAGTAATTGTAAGAAAAACACCGAGAGCACATTACATACATTAAGGAGAATTCGAATGCTAACCTATTCTTTTACAAACTTAAAAAATGAATCTCTATACATGCATCTTTATCAATGTATCCGTCAGGATATTGTTGATGGCAAGTTAGTTTCCGGGGAAAAGCTCCCTTCCAAAAGAAGTTTTGCAAAAAATCTCGGCGTAAGTACGATTACGATTGAAAATGCCTATGCTCAGCTTTTATCGGAAGGATATATTTACTCCATTCCAAAGAAGGGATTTTATGTCTCTGATTTTAAAAATAATGTGATAAAACCAGTCAAACTGACAACAGAAAATGTGAAACTTTCCTCTGGGCAGTCTGACTTTCTTGCTGACTTTTCCAGCAACCAGACACGTCCGGAAAACTTTCCATTTTCTATCTGGGCAAAATTGATGCGTGAGACTTTTAATACAAACAGTCCAGAACTGATGACGAAACCACCCTGCGGAGGAATTATGGGACTTCGCCAGGCAATCGCCACCCATCTGGAACAATTTCGTGGAATGCATGTACAGCCGGAGCAGATTTTTATTGGAGCCGGAACCGAATACTTATACGGACTTTTAATCCAGCTTCTGGGATTTGACAAAAAATATGCCATTGAAAATCCAGGCTACGAAAAAATTGCCGCAATCTACAACAGCTACAATGTGGCATATCACTATATTCCAATGGATAATAACGGTATCCTTGTCGATGAATTAGAAAAAAGTGAAGCCGATGTGGTACATATTTCTCCATCCCACCACTTTCCTACTGGAATCGTTACCCCGATAAGCCGCCGCTACGAGCTGCTTGGCTGGGCCGCCGCCTCTACCGACCGCTACATTATTGAAGATGACTATGACAGTGAATTCCGCCTGACTGGAAAGCCAATCCCGTCCTTACAGAGTATGGATATCACACAGAAAGTCATCTATATTAATACCTTTACTAAGAGTCTATCTTCAACAATGCGAATCAGCTACATGGTACTCCCACCGAAACTTGCCAACCGCTTTCTGGAACGGTTAAGTTTCTATTCCTGTACCGTCTCAAACTTTGAACAGTACGCTCTAATGCGCTTTATTAACGAAGGCTGCTTCGAAAAACATATTAATCGAATGCGAAACTTCTATCATAAACAAAGAGACAGCCTTCTTGATGCCATAAAAAACAGCCCGCTCGCTTCCTATGTCACCATCATGGAAGAAGACTCTGGACTACATTTTCTACTCAAGGTCAATACGGAACTGTCCGATGAAGAACTCATGCAGAGAGCTTTACAAAAAGGTGTCAAACTAAACAGCCTCTCCGCCTACTATCACGACAGCCCAGATGATTTTGCGGCACATACCTTCATCATAAACTATTCCTATCTCAATACAACGGGGGTGGAGGACGCGATAAAGGTGCTTTATGATGTGATAAAGAAATAGATGCTAAATAAGCTAAGCCTTATTTCCTGTATAAAGCTGGTAGTATCTTCCCTGTTCTTCAATCAAATCATCATGGGAGCCTCTCTCAATGATTCGCCCCTGTTCTAATACCATAATACAATCACTGTTTTTGATAGTAGAAAGGCGATGTGCGATAACGAAGGTAGTTCTTCCATGCATCAGTCGATCCATACCTTCCTGTACGATTTTCTCAGTACGGGTATCAATGGAACTGGTTGCTTCATCAAGGATTAATACTGGTGGGTCTGCGATGGCTGCTCTTGCGATAGATAGGAGCTGTCTCTGACCCTGACTTAAGTTGGCACCATCTCCAGTAAGAACAGTGTCATATCCCTGTGGAAGCCGTTCGATAAAGCTGTCTGCGTTGGCAAGTTTTGCTGCTTCGATAACCTCTTCATCGGTCGCATCTAATTTACCATAGCGGATATTGTCTTTGACGCTTGCTGTAAATAAATGCGTATCCTGTAACACCATTCCGAGGGAATGTCTTAAATCGGCTTTCTTTATCTTATTGATGTTAATGCCGTCGTAACGGATTTTTCCATCCTGTATATCATAGAAACGGTTGATAAGGTTAGTGATCGTTGTCTTTCCAGCTCCGGTAGAACCAACGAATGCAATCTTTTGTCCTGGTGTGGCAAACATTTTGATATCGTGAAGTACAATCTTCTTCTCATCGTATCCAAAGTCTACACCGAGGAATTCTACATCACCAAGAAGCTTGGCATACGTTGTTGTTCCATCTTCTTTATGAAAATGTTTCCATGCCCAGGTTCCAGTATGTTTGTCTGTTTCGTGAATCGTTCCATCTGCATCTTCTGTTGCATTGACAAGAGTTACATAGCCTTCATCTACTTCTGGTTCTTCGTCAAGAAGCTCAAAGATTCGCTGTGCTCCGGCAAGTGCCATTGCAACAAAGTTTACCTGTTGGCTGACCTGACCGATTGGCATATTTAAACTCTTATTAAATGTCAAAAAGCTTGCTAATCCACCAAGAGTAAAACTGCCAATTCCATTGATAGCAAGAATACCACCAACAATCGCAACGATAACATAACTGATATTTCCAACCTGTGCATTTACTGGCATGGCAATATTGGCAAATTTATTTGCATTATCCGCACTATGAAACAGTTTATCATTTAATTCTTTAAATTCTTCAATACTTTTTTCTTCATGGCAGAATACTTTGACAACTTTTTGTCCCTGCATCATTTCCTCGATATAACCATTAGCCGCACCAAGGTCTTTTTGTTGCTGTACGAAGTATTTTCCACTCAAAGTTGCAATACGTTTAGAAAGATAAACCATAATGCCGACCATAGCCAGACTGACAACAGTAAGCGGAACACTTAACACAAGCATACATACGATAATACTGACAACCATAATTCCACTATTAAAAATCTGTGGAATACTCTGGGAAATCATCTGGCGCAACGTATCAATATCGTTCGTATACACGGACATGATATCTCCATGTGCATGTGTATCAAAATATTTAATCGGAAGGTCCTGCATATGCGTAAACAAATCATCACGCAGGCTTCGTAACGTACCCTGAGTGATATTTACCATAATCTGTGAATACAACAGTGTAACAGCTACTCCAATCGCATAAAATCCAGCAACTCTTGTGATTGCGTGTGCAAGACCGGAAAAATCACGACTTCCATCTTTTAGCATTGGAACAATATAATCATCAATCAAAGTCTGCATAAACATCGTTCCCTGTACGTTACAGATAACACTGATCAAAATACAGATCAATACTGTAACAAAGGCAGCCCCGTAATGCTTCATAATATATCCCATAAGACGTTTTAATAAAACTCCGGGATTCTCTACCTTTTTAGCATTTTTCATATTCTTTATCCGTGCCATCTCTATTCACCTCCGTTCTCATCAAAGTCTCCGCCACCCTTAGTCTGGGATTCGTAGACATCTCTGTAAATTTCATTGGATTTCATAAGATTCTCATGGGTATCAAAACCGGAAATTTCTCCGTTATCCATAACAATAATTCTGTCTGCACTCTGAATACTGGAGACTCTCTGTGCGATGATCAATTTTGTTGTATCTGGAATTTCTTTTGCAAATGCTTCACGAATCTTTGCATCGGTTGCGGTATCTACGGCACTTGTACTGTCATCAAGAATCAGAATCTTTGGCTTTTTAAGAAGGGCTCTTGCAATACAAAGACGCTGCTTTTGCCCACCAGAAACATTCGAACCACCCTGTTCGATATATGTATGATAACCATCTGGCATTCGGTCAATAAATTCATCCGCACAGGCAAGATGGCAGGCCCTCTTACACTCTTCCTCTGTTGCATTCTCATCACCCCAGCGGAGGTTATCGAGAATTGTACCGGAGAAAAGAACATTTTTCTGTAATACAACAGAAACTTCATCTCGAAGTGTTTCAATATCGTATTCCCTTACATCTTTTCCGCCAACAAGTAAACGTCCTTCGGAAACATCATACAGACGGCTGATTAAGTTAACAAGACTGGACTTTGCACTACCAGTTCCACCAATGATACCGATTGTCTCTCCTTCTTTGATAGAAAGGTCAATATCATTTAATACATTTTTCTTGCCCTCTTTATTATAACGGAAAGAAACGTGGTCAAAGACAATACTTCCATCTTTTACTTTATAAACAGGATTCTCTGGATTCACAATATCCGGTGTTTCATTTAACACTTCAGATACACGCTCTGCACTTGCCACACTCATAGAAAGCATAACAAATACCATGGAAAGCATCATAAGGTTCATTAAAATACTCATACAATAAGCAAGAAGCATCATGAGTTCCCCTGTTGTAAGTGCAGACTGTACAATCATCTTTGCACCAAGCCAGCTAATACCAAGAATACAGGAGTATACTGTAAGCATCATTAATGGAGCGTTAAAAGAAACAATTCTCTCCGCTTTTACCGCCATACGATATACATTACCACTTGCCTTTGTAAAGCGGCTCTTTTCATATTTTTCACGTACATATGCTTTTACAACACGAATTGCAGAAACATTTTCCTGCACACTTTCATTTAAGTCATCGTACTTCTTAAACATTGCTGTAAAATATCCCATTGCCCTCCAGATAATAATTGCAAGAAGCGCACCAAGAATAATAACCGCAACCAGATAAATACTTGCGAGCTTTACATTCACCGAAAATGACATAATCATTGCACAGATTAAACTAAATGGCGCACGCACACACATACGAAGAAGCATCTGATAGGAGTTCTGTAAGTTTGTTACGTCTGTTGTCATACGGGTAACCAAACTTGGGGTACTGAACTTATCAATATTAGAAAAAGAAAATGTCTGAATATTTTCAAACATTGCCTGTCGTAAATTACGGGCAAAACCTGTTGATGCCCTTGCACCGTACTTTCCTCCCATAATACCGGCAAACAAACCTATGCCTGCTGCCACAACCATCCATATACCAATAATATAAATATGATGAATATCTCCCTTTTCCACGCCATCATCAATAATTGATGACATCAAAAGAGGAATAATCATTTCCATGATCACCTCTAAAATCATGAAAATTGGTGTAATAATAGAATCTTTCTTAAACTCTTTAACCTGTCCTGCAAGAGTCTTTATCATTCTAAACCACCGTCCTTTCTCTTTCTTTTTTAATAATATATTCTCTTGATGCACACAGCACTTTGCATTGCCTTACTGCATCTGTTCAAGATTCTCTCGAATCTGCTTTGCCACCTTAAAAAAAGTCTGCAATTCTTCTTCATCGATTCCCTCACGAACCTTTTTCTCCACATTATCAATATTTTGTAGAAAACATTCATGAAGTTTTTCTCCTTTTTCCAGAAGACAAAGACGCTTCAAGCGACAATCTCTCTCTACTGCCACTCTTGCGATATACCCTTTCTGCTCCATCTGTTTCACCAAACAGGTCACCGTAGAACGGGCAATATAAAACTCTGCCTCAATATCTCTCTGAAAAATCTCCTCTTCCTTATGGTCATATAAATAACCGATGATCCATCCTTGCATCACCGGCATCATTCCCTTCTTCTCGGACTTCTCATCGCCCACTGCATTCCGCATCATCATGTTGTCCAAAGAGCGCACAATAAATCCTATCATTTCTTCTCTCTTCACGGTACCTCCTTATCTTCTTATTCCTTTGTATAAATTGTTTAGAATCAAACCATTCAACATTGAATTGTTCAATATCAAACTTTTTTTGCGCTGTATCTATTATATTCATCTTTCAAGATTTGTCAAGAGAGAGATTGCTATTTAATTCATTAGGTAAGCTACAGACGACGGCATATTTGCCAAATTGGAACAAATAGAACCACCAAAGAAAATATACCCTATATCTGTGGCCTCAGAACAAGGTTTGGATATAAGCGCATAAGCGAGCATTCAAACCGCCGCGACTAAAGTCACAGATATAGGGTATATTCTCTTTGATGGTTCGCGTGTTTTGCCTGTAATAAATTATTCTTTAATCACTGTTTTTTGGTAACACAAGATTTAAGAATACCGCAGTAATAGTTGCCAATACAACAGGGGACTTTCCAAAGATAGTTGTTACCCATGCAGGGAAAGTTGCCAACGCTGCATTTGCCTGTGTCACACCCATGCCAAGAGCAATTGATAATCCAACGACTGTTGTATTTCTAAAATCCATCGGTGCTGTTGTGATGAGTTTAATTCCAGTCATTGCAATTGATGCAAATACAGAAACGGTTGCTCCACCGAGTACACAGTACGGAATCGTTGTAAGTACAGAGGAAAACTTTGGAATTAATCCTGCAATCAGAATAATAATAGCTGAAGTCTCAAATACTCTTTTTGCAACAACTTTCGTAGAACCTACAATACCTACGTTCTGGCTGTATGTTGCAGTTGGAAGTCCACCAAAAAATGCACAGACAATATTACTTAATCCATATCCTACGATACCTCCATTTAATTCTTCATCTGTCGGCATACGGTCAAGTCCGCCAGTTGTTGTTGCGGAAAAATCTCCGATTGCCTGAATGGAATTAATGGCAAATAATACGCCGATTGCAACACAGGAAGATGGTTCAAACTTGATTCCGAAGTGCATTGGCTTTGGAAGCGCAAACCAGGATGCATTTACTACTGCTGAAAAATCAACCATTCCAAAAAATAATGAAATGATATATCCTGCAATAATTCCAATTAATATGGATGCCAGCTTCCAGATTCCTTTTCCATAATGATTCAATGCTGTTACGATACAAAGTGTGATAATCGCTACAAGCCAGTTCTCCCAGGAACCGTAACTTTCATTGCTCGCACCACCAGCCATATAATTAATTGCTGTTGGATACAATGAAAGACCGATAGCAAATACAACGGTACCTGTAATTAACGGTGGAAAAAACTTACGAATCTGCTTAATAAAAATACCAACGAAAACCGCTACGATACCTCCAACAATCTGTGCTCCTAATATCGTTGCGATATCAAATCTTCCTGCAATTGCCTGCATAGTCGGTACATAGGCAAAACTGATACCCATGATTACCGGAAGTCCAGAACCGATTGCAATTTTCCCTGTCCGAAGGAGAGGGAATACCTGAATCAATGTTGTAATTGCTGACATCGTAAGGGCTGCCTGAATTAAAATAACAGAATCTTGTTCTGACAGTCCAGCCACACCAGCTACGATAATTGCCGGTGTAACACATCCTACAATCATGGCCACCACATGTTGCAGGGCAAGTGGAAGGGTCTCACCTACAGATGTTTTTCCATCCACTTTGAATAGTTCTTCTGACATGTTGTTTGTCGGTCTACTCATAATACCTCCTATGATTTTCTATTATTCTGCTATCGAAAATTTGCATCTTATATGAAAAATCCTGCATAAATAATAGAAAAATTTATATTTTGTCTCATGTATATTAACATTATTTGTCGGAAAAAGCAACTAAATAGGAATTTCCTCTCCACAGCCAAAGAAACGCCCCCGAAGAGAGTCTAACCCCTATATTTGTGACTTTAGTCGCGGCGGTTTGAATGCTCGCTTTAAGTGCTCGCATCCAAACCTTGCTCCGAGGCCACAAATATAGGGGTTAGACTCTCTTCGGGAGCTGTGCTTTGGCTGTGGGGGGGGGAAAATTGCTATTTATTGTTGAAGTGATTTGGGGAATCGCCAGAAGGTTTTGGCTTTCTGCGGAGTTGTTTTTTGAAAGATTGACTCGAATTATTGTTGTAGTACGCTGAAAATTTGATTTTTTTTAGGTTTTGTATCAATCCTGAAAGATTTAAATTTCCGAATTACTTCTATCTCTCCTGACTTCTTCCACTAATCTTTCCACTAATTTGCTCGGGTAGCCAAGAAACAAAAGTCCGAGAATCAAACCATCTATATTTGTGATTTGATTCTCAGACTTCGTCTGTTACTCACCCCGGCAAATTCCTATTTACATCATTGCCAGAAGTATTGTTCCTGCAGTAATAAGTACAACACCAAAAGCTGCTTTTTTAGTAAGCTTCTCATGAAATACGATGTAAGAAAATGCAATTGTTATAAGCATGCTTAATTTGTCAATCGGAACAACAACACTTGCCGGTCCTTCTTGTAATGCACGGTAATAGCATAGCCAGGAAGCTCCGGTTGCAAGTCCTGACAGACAGATAAAGAGTAGTTCTATTTTCTCGACAGTCCGTACTTTCTTTTGTTCTCCGGTCACAAAAACCATAAACCACGCCATGACAAGGACAACAGTTGTACGAATGGCTGTACCAAGATTAGAATCAACTCCTTCGATACCTGCCTTTCCAAGTATTGCGGTAAGACTGGCAAATACTGCGGAAAAGACTGCGTAAATAAACCAGCTTCCATCGGAACTTTTCTCCTGATTTGCCATTCCTTTTCTTGTAATCATCAGCATTGTTCCAACACCGATCAAAACAATACCGACACCTTTTCCAAGGCTAAGCCCTTCCTGTAAAAAGATGAGTGCTAATAAAATTGTTAAAATCGTACTGGATTTATCAATCGGAACAACTTTATTAACATCTCCTTTTTGCAGAGCATGGAAATAGCACAACCATGAGGCTCCTGTGGCCAATCCAGATAATACAAGGAATAACAATGTACGACTACTAATATTACTGATGCCTGCCTCTGCACCTGTAACGAACACCATCAGCCACGCAAATATAAGAACAACTATTGTTCGGATTGCTGTGGCCACATTTGAGTTTGTCTTCCGAATTCCACACTTTGCAAGGATTGCTGTGATACCTGCAAAAAAGGAAGAACCTATCGCATAAAAAATTCACATAATATCCGCCTTCTTTTCGTAAAGAAAATTTACAGCATACGCATAGAAATCTATGGCACTTCTACATAAATTTTATATAATTTCCGCTATATTATTACATTTCATAAAGCCACTCATTATACATGCCCCTGCTGCTCCTGTTTGTCTAACGTCATTTATGTTTTCATTGGAAATTCCGCCAATAGCATATACCGGAATAGATACATTTTCACAAATATTTTGTAAAAATGTAAGACCTCTTCCCGGTAGTCCCTTTTTACAATCTGTAAGAAAGATATGCCCAGCAGTAATGTAAGTACATCCAAGTCTTTCTGCCTCTTTTGCCTCCTCTAAAGAGTGGCAGGAGGCACCAATTATTTCAAAATGATTTTTTTCTTGTGGAGTCATTTTCCGAAGAAGTGGCAGAGGCATATGGATTGCTTTTACATTAAGGGCCATTGCTGCTTTTGCAAAACTGTGGAGGATACATGGCACGCTATACTTCTCGCAAATATGCATTACTTTTTCTGCTAATATTGTATATGCTTCTTCTGATAAATCTTTTTCTCTTAATACTATCGCTTTGGGTTGCGCTGTTGCGATAATTTGGATTCTTTTTAAAAAGTCATCTTTACAAAGTTTCCGATTTGTAATACACAGGATATCTGATTTTTCCATTACAGAATTTTTTAATATAGAATTGAACTCTCCTCCTGTTGTATTTTTCTTTTCAAAGGTTTTACCTTGATAGTCTCTGTTTTGACAGCTTCTATTTTTTATAAGCTGTTGCTTCAGATCTTTGGTGGAATTTTGATTTCTTCGCTTACACATAAAGATAATCATTTAAGACTGGCTGCAGGCCTTCTTCCGAAATGTCTTCATACATTTTCTGGAAGCTTCTTCCGTCATTGATCTCAAATTGTTCATCACCCTGCTCGCCGTCTTCCTCCTTTCCAGTGTATTTGCTTTCGTGATCACCGATTCCAGTAGAGACACCAGCGGAAACTTTGGTGGCAGCGATTTTTACAATGCCGTTTCGGAAGATTTCGCTTTCTCTTGAGGAAACGGTAATGCCAACAAACGGAAGGAAGATGCGATAAGCACATAATACCTGGCAAAGCTGTTTTTCACCAACGTCTAAAGGATTAATTTTATCGTTATTGATGATTGGGCGAAGTCTTGGACAGGACAGGGAAAGTTCTGCCTGTGGGTATTTTCTCTGTAAATAGTAAACATGAAGTGCGCTTGCTAACGCATCTTTTCTAAAATCAGATAATCCAAGAAGTGCAGAAAAACCCGCTCCTCTCATACCTGCCATAAGAGCACGTTCCTGTGCCTCAAAACGGTATGGCCATACTCGTTTATGTCCCATCAGATGCAAAGTTTCGTATTTATCGGAGTCATAGGTTTCCTGAAATACAGTGACATAATCTGCTCCGCATTCATGCAGATAACGATATTCGTTGGTATTTACCGGATAGATTTCAAGACCGACCATGCGGAAATACTTTCTTGCAAGTTTACATGCCTCACCAATGTATTTTACATCACTTTTTGCCCGGCTTTCTCCAGTAAGAATCAAGATTTCTTCCATACCAGAATCAGCAATTACTTTCATCTCATGGGCAATCTGTTCCATATTAAGCTGCATACGATTAATATGGTTATAACAGTTAAATCCACAGTACACGCAATAATTTTCACAATAGTTTGCAATATAAAGCGGTGTAAACAAATATACTGTATTTCCGAAATGCTTACTTGTCTCTATTTTCGCTTTCTGTGCCATCTGCTCTAAAAATGGTGCAGCCGCAGGAGATAATAACGCTTTAAAATCTTCGATAGAACAAGTTTCATGTTCTAATGCTGCTTTTACATCTTTTGCCGTGTATTTTTCATAATCATAAGAGTTCATCTGACTCATGACTTTTTCCATAACATCTGATGTAATCTGTTCCATTCCTGGCATATATTCCATATGACTTTTTCTTGAAGAAGGGTCTGTTTCCAAACGATGCTTTTTCTCCAGAGCTTCGGCTGATAAATATTCTGAATCAATTAAAAACTGATTTTCCATTTTGCTACCTCTTTTCCAGTAAATCTTTTCACATTTTTATAATTACTAAAATCCTAAAAAACCTTTTCTACAAAGCTGATTTTTCTATATTGCTACAAACTTGCCAGAGTGTGTTTAAAAATGTTTCCTGCAAGATGTTCACTACAATTTGATTTGCAGGAATGATTTTTCAAACACTCTCTGGTTTGCTATCCCATTGACTTTCAGATAAATAACACAGTTTGATGAAAAAACAGATAGGTTATTTGACTAAATATCAATGAGATAATTCACAAGTTATCATTTAATGCAAAAATCCTGTCAGTGGGTCAGAAGCCGATGCTCCTCTTGTAAGCACACGTCCAAGACCAGATAAATATGCCTTTCTTCCTGCCTCAATTGCCTGACGGAATGCCGCAGCCATCATTGGAAGATCACCGGCAGTTGCCAAAGCAGTATTCGCCATAATCGCAGCCGCTCCCATTTCCATCGCCTCACAAGCTTGTGATGGCTTACCAATACCGGCATCTACAATAATCGGAAGATCAATCTCATCAATTAAAATCTGGATAAATTCCTTTGTGGCAAGCCCTTTGTTAGAGCCAATTGGAGAAGCAAGCGGCATAACACAGGCTGCTCCCGCATTCACTAAATCTCTGGCAGCATTTAAATCTGGGTACATATATGGCATAACAACAAATCCTTCTTTTGCAAGAATTTCTGTTGCCTTAATCGTTTCCTGGTTATCTGGAAGAAGATACTTGCTGTCACGCATAATCTCTACCTTTACAAAGTTTCCACAGCCAAGTTCTCTTGCCAAACGTGCGATTCTTACCGCCTCCTGTGCATTTCTCGCTCCGGAAGTATTTGGTAAAAGAGTAACACCCTCTGGAATATAATCTAAAATATTTTCATGGTCTTTTGTGTTGGCTCTGCGCACTGCTAACGTAATAATTTGCGCACCAGCATCTCTTACAGCCGCTTCGATTAACTTCATGGAATACTTTCCAGAACCTAAAATAAAACGGGAATCAAACTCATGTCCACCAATCACTAATTTATCTTTTGTCTTCATAATAAAACGCCCTTCTTTCTCACATATTTCTCGCAGTTAAGTAATTACTTTGTAAAACCATAAACTTTCGACATAAATACATTTGCTATCATTTCATAAAAATGCATTACTGCCTTCTTATAAGCTTTTTGGCGGTATACACTTATTTGCTGCCGCCGCCCATGAAGCTTACGATTTCTACCTCATCACCATCTTTTAAAATTGTCTGTGCATACCGTTCTTTTGGAATAATCTCCAGATTATATTCCACAACAATATGTTTCACATTATAATTTTCCTGTTCCAGGTAATCTGAAACAGAAATTCCTGTTTTTTCACAATCCTGTCCATTGATTCTTACCACACTTTCACCTCCTGTAGACTAAGAAAAGAATTCTGCCTGAAGGGTTTTCACATAATAGGAGATTCAAAAGTGACTTCCGATTATATAAAATGAATTACATAAAAAAACAGGAAACCACCGATTCGGTAACTTCCCGTAAACTATACAAAACTTTTATGCTTCCCTACGTTGGCATTATCCAAATCAGGTTAATGGGTCGAAGGTCATACCTTCCTCTCAGCCTGTAATACAAGCTCCCCTGTTGTTCAATTGTATTTAATATACACTTATTGTCAGAAAAAAGCAAGATAAAATTACTACTTCATCACAATAAGCTCGTATTCTCTGCTTCCTAAGCCAATCTTTTCTGCATGTTCTAAGCATGTTTTATATTCAGATTCCGGAGTGGAATTTTCGAAATGATCGTGATGATCGCAAAAACCTTCTTTATGCATATTTTCAGAAAGCTGGCTGTTTGGCAGTGGCTGCATCTTCAAACAGGCATCTACACAGGCCTGGTCTAATGCTAATGGATCAAAGGATGCAAACATACCGATATTCGGCAGGATTGGTGCATCATTCTCTGCATGGCAATCACAGTTTGGAGATACATCAACAACTAAAGAAATATGAAAGTTTGGTCTTCCATCTACTACTGCTTTCGTATATTCTGCCATTCTGCAGTTTAAGTCCTTTGTTGCTGCCCAGTTCTCAAATTCAATAGCATCAAAATTACAGGCACCGATACATCTTCCACAACCAACACAGTTAGCTCCATCAATGTGCATCTTCTTGGTCTCTTCATCAAAGAGCAGACCATTGTTGGCGCACTCTCTCATACAGCGGCGGCATCCTCGACACATATCTTCGTGAATCGTTGGCTGACCATTTGTATGCTGCTCTTTCTTACCAGCACGAGAACCGCATCCCATACCAATGTTCTTAATCGCACCACCAAATCCTGTCGTCTCATGCCCTTTAAAATGGCTTAAACTGATAAAAATATCTGCATCCATAATCGCACGGCCAATTTTGGCACTCTTTATGTATTCTCCACCTTCTACAGGTACTTCAATATCATCTGTCCCTTTTAATCCATCTCCAATTAAAATAGGACATCCGACAGTCATTGCAGTAAATCCATTCTCCCAGGCACACTGTAAATGCTCTAAAGCATTCTTACGACTTCCAGGATATAGCGTATTACAATCTGTTAAAAATGGTTTACCACCTAATTCTTTTATAACATCCGCAACTGCTTTTGCATAGTTTGGACGAAGAAAACTTACATTGCCGAGCTCACCAAAATGCATCTTAATTGCTACAAACTTATTCTCCATATCAATTTCTGAGATTCCGGCCTTCTTCAGAAGTCTCTTTAATTTGAGTGGAAGTCCCTCTCCTAACTTTGCCCTGAAGTCGGTAAAATAAACTTTTGATTTTTCCATGTTCGCAATCCCTTTCTCATAATATTTAGTCTGAAATGAAATATTTTCTCATTACAAGTATACTTTACAGCTATTTTGACACTCTGTCAATTACAAAGTATCAAAATAAAATATCGTTCTTTATTTTAACATAGATTACGACACTTAATATCGTAATTTAATTGCCGAGTACTTTCCTGAAGAAACTTTTAATATTTATGTTGTCAGAACCTTTTAGTCCTTCTCAAATAGATAAGTGAAATAAGTATATCATGCATTGCATGACGCGCATCTCGCAGAAGAATGCTGGGCATTCTTGAAATGAAGATACAAAAAGCCCAGCTTCCTAATTAAAGAGAGCTGGACTAAAATTCTATTTTTAGATTAATAAGTGTCTATTTTAAATTCTTATAAACCTCTTTTTCAATTTCCGCCAGAGAAATCTTTTTCTCTTTTGCGATTCGTGCCATGTCCTCATACTCTGGCTTTTCTTTTGCAACACCATAACCGGAGGCTGCTTTTACACGAACGGTTCCGTAAATAGTTTCTACTTCTCTAATTTCTCTTTTCAGGCCATAGCGTTTACAGGTATATTCACGAACACCGAGTGTCGTTGTGTGCTTTAAAATAAGTGTGAGGAATTTTTCTCTATCCTCTTTTGCACACATACAGGTAAGCATTACGGCTGGACGGTTTTTCTTCATCTGGATATTGGTTGTATATACGTCAAAGGCTCCTTCTTCCATAAGAAGTTCTGTGACAAAACCGATTTTTTCTGGTGTCATATCGTCAAGGTTACAGCAAAGTTCTATGATGGAATCCATTTCCTGCACTGCTCCGTGACAGCCTGTCTGCTCCTGTCCTTCTACGGTGTTTCCGATAATCGCACGAAGGCAGTTTGCATCGGTAAAGTCTTTCATTCCCATACCATAGCCTGTCTGTTCTACTGCCATCATTGGCATCTGTCCGAAAGACTGGGCAAAATGTTTTAAAAGTGCTGCTCCAGTTGGAGTACAGAGTTCTCCTTCAATTCTTCCGCCATAAATAGGAATTCCCTGTAAAATGTGTGCAGTTGCCGGAGCTGGGATTGGAAGAATACCATGTGCACAGTGAATCTGTCCATAACCTACATGGACAGGAGAAGCGATAATCTGCTCTGGTGCAAGTTTATAAATTGCCAGGCATACACCTACGATATCTGCTACGGCATCCATCGCTCCAACTTCATGAAAATGTACTTCTTCTACCGGACGGCCATGTGCATGGCTTTCTGCGTCTGCGATTAATTTATATACGGCAATAGCATCTTCTTTTACTTTTTCTGGTACGTTCAGATGTCCGATGATATGCTCAATATCTTTCATGCTGGTATGGTGATGGCTGTGTCCATGTGCATGTGTATGTCCTTCATGACTGTGTTCATGTGTATGTTCGTGTTCTTCATAAACATGGCTGTGAGTATGATGCTCCTCATGGTGTTCATGCGTATGATTGTGGCTACATGCATCATCACCATGCTCGTGATGATGATGGCTATATTCTTCGTCCGAATGCTCATGATGATGCGCGTGGAAATGTTCCTCATCGCTATGTTCATGATGGTGCTCATGAGTATGTTCGTGTTCTTCATGAACATGACTGTGTGTATGTGCGTGCATTGGAACATCTATACTTTTTTCTTCTTCCCCATTAACAGTCACTACCATATGTGTTCCCATAATACCGCATTTTGCAATTGTTGTCCGCTCGATGTTTACCTGTGGAATCTGCAAATCATTTAATTCTTTTACAAAAGCATCTTTATCCGGCATTAATTCTGTGAGTGCTGCCATGAGCATATCTCCGGCAGCTCCCATGTTACATTCTAAATATAATGTTTTCATTGTTGTTGACTCCTTTATGTTCTTATCTTTTTATATGCATTTCTCAATTCAAATTCTCTGCATTTTTCATGGATACGTGGTTAATCATGCTTGCCATATATCCCGCACCAAATCCATTATCAATGTTTACAACGCTGACTCCGCTGGCACAGGAGTTAAGCATGGATAAAAGAGCTGATAAACCACCAAAAGATGCTCCATAACCAACACTTGTCGGTACAGCGATTACCGGGCAGTCTGCGAGGCCGCCGACTACGCTGGCAAGTGCTCCTTCCATTCCTGCAACAACAACGATAACCTGTGCACTCATCAGATCTTCAGAGTAAGCCAGTAAACGATGAATTCCTGCTACGCCGACATCATAGATTCTTACGACTTCATTCCCGAGAACTTCTGCCGTTAGGGCTGCTTCTTCTGCCACTGGCAAATCGCTGGTTCCACCTGTAGCAATGACTACCTTTCCATTGCCATCCTTTTCTGGCAGTTCTCCGACGATACCTGTTCGGCTTAATGCATCATATCTGAGAGGGAGACTGGCACCAACCAAATCGGCCGCTTCCTGACTCATTCTTGTAATCAAGACAGCATTATCTCCTTTTTTACGGAAAGCTTCTGTGATTTTTAAAATCTGTTCCGGAGTCTTACCAGCACCATAAATGACTTCCGCTGCTCCCTGACGAATCTTTCTGTGATGGTCAAGTTTGGCAAAACCAAGGTCTTCAAAAGGTTCTGTCTTTAATTCTAACGCTGCCTTTTCGACGCTGACTTCTCCCTGTGCAACCTTATTCAAAAGCTCTGTTAATTTCGTATGCTCCATAGTATTTTACCTCTTTTACTTTGTAAAATTTCTAGTTTTATTTTACTATTTTGCAATATATAAGGTCAAGAACAAATGTTACTTTTAAAATCCCCCTTTGCTATCCGTACATCTTTCTTTTATGTCAGCTTTATAATTTCATGCAACTACTTCTTTATTTATGTGGAAATTAATCAGCTTTGTGATTGCTTCTAAAAAAATGCATTGTAAAAACCAGAAAGCATTTTTCGAATACAATCTATATACAAAAAATAGGCCAGACATAATGTCTGGCCTATCTATCATGCAATATTGCCTTTTTAAAACCATTTCCCGGCTTACTGTTCGTCAACAATTAGTCAACAGAAACGATTTCTTTTTTATTGTAAGAAACAACATATTGTATATCTACCTATATGTCTCTATAAATATTAATTTAAGTCGTTTCCAAAATCCCATTTTTTTATAACTATTTATATCTACTTATATTTCTTGATTCTACTGGGGTAAAATCTAGGGTACGTTTACTACCTGGGGTACAATATTAGAACCGATATTGTCTATTCTATTAAATTCATCAATTAATCTATCTTCATTTACATGGTTATATATATTCATTGTTACTTGGATATTGCTATGTCCCATAATTTCTTGTAATACTTTTATGTCCATTCCACTCTCTGCCATTCTAGTACAAAATGTATGTCTTAAAATGTGTGGGGTAAAATCTGGCATATATTCAGGTTTTCTATTTTCAAATAATGCATTTTCTTCTTCTGTTTTATTATATTCTACTCTAATTCCATGAAAAGATCTGGTTATTGTAGCAGGTTTATTTAAATTTCCATTTTTATTTAAAAATAAAAATCCTTTATATCCATTGAATTCGGATGCTTGATTAACAAAATATGTGTCAGCTCTATATTGTTTTAATGTTTCATATAAAGATTGAGAAATAGGAATTATCCTTTCTTTTTTATTTTTAGGTGGAGAAATATAAAATTGACATTTTCCATCTTTCTTTCTATATAGTAGTTGATGATTTATACTAATCATCCTGTTTTCAAAATCAATATCATCCCATGTAATTCCCAATGTTTCTCCAAGTCTTGCTCCTGTACTTAACATAAATTTAAGCATTGGATAACGATTGGAGTAATTTTTTGATTTATTTTGAACGTAATATAATAAATCTGATTCTTGTTTTTGAGTTAAGGCATTTTTAGGTGATGTCATTGACCCCCGCACATAATCCTTCATACAATCTCTACATGGGTTTAAACGAATAACCCCATCGCTTATTGCCATTTGAAAAGCAGGAAACAATAAATTTTGATACAGTTGAATAGTACCAATTGCAAATTTCCTATCTTTGTATAAATGAGCATAAAATTTAGTAATATCTGACTTTTTTACCTTATCAACTTTTAATTTACCTAATGTGGAATTTCTAATATTTTTATTCCAAATATGAATATAATTTTCTATTGTTGAATTTGCCAATGTAACTTTCCCATTTAAATATTGTAAAATCAAGTTATTAACTGTAGATTTTGCAGAATAGGTATCAATATTATCATCTAAATCTCTTCTTATTACTTTTTCTTTTTCTCGTAATGAAATATCATTCTTTTTTCCTGACGGAGTTTTATCTGTTGATACCAATTTCCAAGCATATACATCTCGTCTTATACCTTTTGAATCTGTATATCGAAATCTATATCTACCATTTTTTTGTTGAGTTTCACCTTCTTTTAATAATCTTCCTCTATCATCTCTTCGTTTTTTATCTGTCATTTTTAATCACTCCTTAATAAATAAGGATGTGGTAATGTAGTATTTATTCATATTACCACATTTTCTTATGTCTTTCAATTTAAATTCTATCTATAGAGTTTATGTACTCATCAAAAAGCTTTCTTTTAATTAATCTTTTTCGATTTCCTATCCATAATACAAAATTGCAATCTTCATCATCTGTAATTGTTCTTAATTTATCTATACCTATTTGAGAATATTTAGATGCTTCTTCTAAGGTTAAATTTTGTTTATGCCAAATAGGAATTTCTATTTTTCTTCTTTCAGACATATAAATATATAATTCTCCTTATATTATAGTAGAAATAACCCTCTTAAATTAATAAGAGGGCATATAGTATATATTATATTATTTCTTTATTTCCGTCCAGTACTTCCAATTCCACCTCTGTCCTTTTCACTTAAAAATACAACTTCATCAAAATGTACCTTTGGCATTTTCTTCATGATACGGAACTGACAGATACGGTCATTTATATTAATTGTAGTATCTTCCATAGCAATCACAGGCATAAACCACTGGTCATTATCCCCACAGTAAGATTCATCAATAAGTCCCATATGGTTTGTCTGAATAATCTTCCATGTCTTATATGTACTACTTCTTGGAATAACATGAGCTTCATAACCTTTCGGTAACTGCATCGCAACACCTAATGGAATTAATGCGAATTCACCTTTATGTAATTTGAATGTATCAGCCGCACGAAGGTCTACCCAATCAGATTTACCACCAATAAAATCAACTTTATCAATCTTGTCGGTAAAATATTTGATTTTAATAGATAAACAATCATCCTTATTGTCGGACATATCTTTTACTTTTGTAGTGACCTTTTTCTTAGACAATCTGTCCATCACTTTATTATATTCTTCGATTGTTTCCTGTGCCACAATATTATTTTCTACTAACTCAGGGTTATAGAATGGAGCATATAAATTCCCTTTATCATCTGTTACTGTAACTGTTAAACTTAAATCATCTAACATCACAAGGATATTTAAGCTGACGTATTTTTCATACAGGAAATGTTTTAATGTATAACAATCTCCATGCTCTTTTCTGAATCCGCATTTCTTTAAAACAGATTCGTTTACCTTTTTGTTCAGTGTATATTCATTCTTTCTCACCATGTTATTTATCTCCTTTTTGTATTATTTTTTGACTCTAATGAAACACAGATTTCATCGTCAAATTTATTCATTTTCTTGCTTAATATGTCTAAAAATTGGCGGTTTTTCGTTGATTTTTTCAAATAAAGTTACATAAAGAATCCCATTTTTTACCTTCCAATCATAATTTTCATAGATATTTGCATCAATTGGAACTTCTTTGTGAAAAGTTAACTTAGTATCAAGAACTTTTCCTTCGCCTGTAAAAATTAATGAAGCTTCTTTTGTTTTATTTACAAATTTTTCCGCACATTTAATTTTCATACCTGCAACATTAAATCCATATGTGATTTTGGTGTCGTACTGTTTTGTAAAATCAGATGTAAAGTTAAGACTAAGTGTAGAAATAGTTGCATCTCCATATGCACAATCTAATCTTGAAAAGGATGGTTGTCCCATAACTTGAAAATCTTTACTAATTGTATAATCACTATTCATAAAATCCTCCTATAATCTTTTCTCTAATTCTTTCTTCAAATATTCTAAATAGTTACCCCATTCACCAATACAATGAATATACTCTTTACTTTTTAACATCTTTTTTCGCATATCCTGTTTAATATTAATTGCTCTATATTGCTTCTTTTTTTGAAGATATTTAAACAAAAAATCATTTGTAATTTGTGAGAGGGTTAATAACTTATCTTTAGGAACTGTGTCCGTTATTACTTTATATTCTCTTAAATTATCTTCACTTATTTCATATTTTGCTTTGGGTAAATTTTTAGTTGAGAAAGGACTGATGCCTGCACCTGATGTTCTAGGCTTGAGATATTTAGCAATGAAATCAATATTTTTCGCATCAAATTTGAATTCGACTTCACCATCGGTATCATGAATATCTTTAATCGTTCCTTCTTTTTCAAGGTTTGAATATAAGACTTCATAATTTCTATCTTCTGGTACATTCAATTCTTTTGCAATCGCAATTAAAATATTATGTCCTCTTCCTAAAGATGGAATGTATGCCATTAAAGTAGAACGTCCATAATGTGTGATTTGAGAACCACCCATACAATCAATATAAATATCATTCTGTTCTAACATTCCATTTTCATCTCTAGGAAAATCATTTGTAATTTTATCAATAGCTGTTTTCAAACGATATTTACCTTTAAATTTCATTAAATATGCCAATAAATCATTCCTCCTCATATTGATACTTTTTAGGTCTATTTGCTTGTGCATCTAATACAATTTTTAATGCATCTTCTCTGTCAAGGAAAATAAGTTTATTAATATCATTATAAGAAAAAAGATAACGGTGTTTATCTCTCTTATCAGTTGCAGCAAAATATGTATCTCGAACAGATTGTACAACCAAATCACATACATCATATGTAACTGTATTGTGATGAATACGAGCATAATATACTTTTTCTTTTAGTTTTACTGGTTTGTCTTCCATAGAATTACCTTTCTTTCTCTGAGAGATTTTTGTACATCAATAACTCTCTGGTTACTACTTCCTCTAAATTCTAAATTCATATCTCTTAGTTCATGTACATATCTACCATCTATTAAGACATTACACATAGAAATAATATCTTGACGTAATTTAATCAGCCTATTTCTTTCAAAATTTACATCACCTGTTGTAACTGGATGAAAAATTGTTTCCCATGTATAACCTGTATACATCCAAAGTATCTTTTCTGGATGTATTTTTTTTACATTTTTAATTAAATCATATACTCCTTCAAGGTTCTCATCTGCTAAACATTCCCCTCCAAGAAAAGAAACTCTTTTAATGTATGGTTTCTCAATTAATTCAAGGAATTCATTTTTTGTTTTTTTCGTCCATTCTTTTCCACCGTTAAAATCCCATGTATCTTGATTGAAACAGTTTTTACAGTGAAAGTGACATCCTTGAACAAAGAGGGCGATGCCTACGCCCTCTCCATTAGAGATGTCCATGCTTCTAATTTGAGAATATCTCATATTTAATCCTCCGCAAGTTCAAATCTATACTTCTGTGATACGTTTGGATATTTTCTTCTATCGACTTCACTCATAAACATTTCAAGAGGTCTGTTCCAAATTTGTCCTTCATAGTTATATACAACGCTTACTTCTTCCGTTTCAGTGTGCCTTGAAATCCCAACAACCGTTACTATTTTTCCAATCTTGAAATGTCTATATTTTTGTCCTACTTCGGGTAATGGTCTATCAAAACATTTACCATTATTTGGATTTTTAAAATACTGAGAACAATAGGATAAATCACAGTTTTCAAAGTTTAATGGGTTATCATCATCCCAATCTTCAATATTTGTGCTTTCAATATGTAATTGTTGACTAAACATATCTATTTTGTCTGTGATGGATAGTCTAACGTCATCTTTAGTATGTGAATCATTTATATCTATTAAATAACCACTGATTTTAAAAATTTGTGCCATACTATTTCCCCTTATATCCATGATTGTCAAGATGTACATATCTTCCAGCAATTTCTTCTGTTCTTCCTTCATTCCAAAACTGTGTTCCAATATATCCGCAAGTTCTCCTTGCTACATTCATTTTATCTTTATCCCTATTACCACAGTTTGGACATTCCCAAATTAATTTTCCATCTTCATCAATAAGTTTAATTTCTCCGTCATAGCCACAACACTGACAATAATCAGATTTAGTATTAAATTCTGCGTACATAATATTTTCATAGATGAATTTAATTACTTCAATAACTGCATCTACATTATTGACTAATCCAGCTGTTTCTACATAAGATATTGCACCGCCAAGAGATAATGCTTGAAATTCTGATTCTTTAGCAAGTTTTTCAAAAGCATTTATAGGTTCTTTTACAAAGGTATGATAAGAATTTGTAATATAATTTCTATCTGTGATACCTTCGATTATTCCAAATCTTTTTTGTAAACATTTTGCAAATTTATAAGTTGTATTTTCAATAGGACTTCCATAGATTGAAAATCCAATATAATGTTCATTGTTCCACTGATCGCATTTATCATTCATGAATTTCATTATTTTAATTGCAAAATCATGTCCTTCTTTTGAATTGATATGTGATTTACCAGTCATATATTTTACACACTCATATAAACCTGCATATCCAAGTGAAATACTTGCATATCCATTATGGAGTAGCTTATCAATTTTTTCACCTTTTTTAAGTCTTGCAAATGCTCCATATTGCCATAATAAAGGAGCTACATCTGATAATGTTCCTTCTAAACGCTCATGTCTACACAATAATGCTTTATGGCATAATTCCGTTCTCTGTTCCATCAAATTCCAAAATTTATCATAATCACCTTCAGATGATAATGCCACATCTACAAGATTTAATGTGACGACACCTTGATTTAGTCTTCCATAGAATTTATAATTATCATTTTCGTCTTTGTAAGGCGAAAGAAAACTTCTACACGTTTTACTACATATCACTATGTACACTGACTATATGTTCTCTCAGAGTCCGTTACTCTCATCAACGAGCCGACTGCTTGGAATTGGTGCTTATCTCCAATCCTACACCGCTACACTCATCACGGTTAGTCGATACACACTTCCTATTTCTAGGCTTGGCACGGTACTCATCTTAGGTCATCAAATTTCTTCTCGCTAAGACCTATCCGTTAGCAACTTATTATTAAGTCACACCCTTTAAGCAACAAGGTTCAATCGGTTTATCCTGGGCTGTAGTTTACGCTTACCCATACACGGAAATACATTTCCTTCTTTATATTTTTTCATCATTTTTGCTGAAATATAATCAGGATTCATTCTTTTAACAGTACATTTAGCTGCCAATTTTGTTAAATACCAGTAAGGAGAATTTTCATGAATATTATCTTCTTCTAAAACGTAAAGAAGTTTCGGGAAAGCTTGTGTAATATATACACCAACTTCATTTTTCATACCAAGTAATCTTTGATTAAGGAATTCTTCAATAATCATTGCGAGTTCTTTTTTATATTCTTGTGTTTCCCCAAGATACATAAAAACAGACAAAAATGGACTTTGCCCATTTGAATTAGACATAGAGTTGCACTGATAATTAAATGTCTGTACTCCATCTTTTACTTCTTTTCTAGTGTCTTCTTCGGCATATTTTTTACAATCTTCTTCACTATATCCTCTAGCTTTATATTTTTCATAATATCTATTGTAACTATCTCTTACAAATGGTGCTAAATGAGTTAGCGTAATTGTCGCTCCCCCATACTGAAAAGAAGTTACTCCAAGAATAATTTGTGTAAGAATTGTAGAAGCAGTAATGAATCTATGAGGTTTTTCGATCATAATCTTATTAATTACAGTTCCATTTTGTAACATATCTTCTGCATTAATTAATGAACAGTTGGACATTGCGTTCATTCCAAAGTAGTCACTATCATGAAAATGAATAATTCCTTCATCATGTGCTTGAACAATTTCTGCTGGTAATAAAAATCTACGAGAAATATCTTTATTAACAATTCCTGCCATATAATCACGTTGAGTATTTAAAACCTTCGGATTTTTATTAGAATTTTCTGTATTCCAATATTCACTCAAGCCTTGTAATAATTCATTCATTTCTTTATCTGTAGTATTTTTTTCTCTTTGAAATTCATGAATACTTCTATATCCTTCATATGATTTTGCAGTAAGTCTTTGTTTTTTAGTAATTAATTTATCATAGACTAAACTTTCAATATCCGAAATATCAATCTCATCTGCGTTTTCATTTATAAATTTTTCTTCAATCTCTTTAGCAACACTTTCAGCAATTTTAGGTTTTACAATTCCTGAACCATTCTCCATAGCCTTCATAATAGCATTGTAAATTTTTTGCCCATCAAACTCAACTAAACTAGCATCTCTCTTAATTACTTTCAATATAATTCCTCCTATTTTACATATCAATATTTTCTTTTACAAAATCTACCACTTCTCCGTTTTCAATTACTGCCATCTCCTTTCTAATCCCATACATATAGATACAATCGCCTAGAGTTATATTCTCTAAAGCGATAATTCTTTCATAATTTGTTTTCATAAATAAAATCCTTTCTTACATATCTTTTATTTTAACTTTAAGTTCCTCTAAATTCTGATATTTTTCATTTTCATAGTTTTTATGATTTTTAAGAATTAAATGAATCTGTTTGCTACAAATCAAGTCAAGAAGAATCTCTTTTTCTTCTTTCGTGAAATAAGATTTTGTTGATTTTTCAGATTCCTCTCTAAGTTTCACTGCCATAGTTTATTCTCCATAATAATCTTCAATATAATAAATTGCATCCTGCATAGAATCTTTACCTTCAAAAACTTTGTCAATTTGTTCATATAACCAAGGATGAACAAAAGTATTATTCGTATTATCTAACTCTGGTAAAAATCCAATAATTGGTAAACCCAAAATATATGCATAAAAAATCTCTTCGATTGTTCCTACAGATGAATCAACATCTTTCAAATTTACTAATAAGATATCTGATGTTTTTAATTGATTTAACTCGTATCTCATGACTTCTTTCCCATCAGAATGTTCATTATAATTGTAATATCTTGTTGGATTGAAAATAGTGAAATTAGAATTAGTTAACTGAAATTCTTTTTCTGTTTCTTTCCTCCATGTTTCAGCATAACCTTCTTCTTTTGTTCCCAAATAACATCCCATTGCGCCAGACAAATATACTTTCTTTTTCATTCAGTCACCTCGTACTTTTCACAAATATTTTTAAAACATTGAAAATCATATGATGAACAGCTATGTATCCCAACTCTAATATTTTTATTACAAATTGACATCATCCCTAATATAGATTTAGCATCAATTGTATATCTCCCAACCATTGCATCTACATCAGAAATCACCGTATTATTCAAACTATTTACAAAATATTGTAAATCGTTAATATTTGACAGATTAATTAAATACGTTTTCTTTAACATTTATTCTCCTTACTTCTTGATAAATACATCATAATAATCAACTCCATTCTTTGTTGTGAGTTCATGATGCTCTACATAAATATCTATCTCGTTACCATTAATTCCTCCACCACAATCATCTGCATAGTATTCATTACCATTGATATATACTGTAGTACCATATGGAATTACATCAGGGTCAACAGCGATTGTATAATCACTATAACAAACATGCCCTGTGCTGGTTAATCTTCCATATCCTTCGCTACATTCATCACAGTTACAATAATATGTGATACGGAACTTACCTAAATTTTCAAAAGGATTATTCTCTGATAAATATTTATCCCATACAAAACCTTTTGTACCATCTTTAAGCTTTACAATATCCCAACCACAAGATCCATCACCAATACGTTTTAATTTCGTACCGATTTGTACAGTTTTAATAACTTCGCTATCTACAGATGGTGCTTTTCTGATATTTAATGTGACAGTAGTATACATTGTTTTTACATCACGTTTCGCTGCGAAAAGTTTTTCATCTTTCCCATTGAATACATTTAAATAACCATCATGATTGTTTTGAATTTTTACTGTTTTTACTTTAAAATATGTCTGAAAATTTAACGTCCCTGCCCTTACAGGGACGACACTGAGTACAGATGAGAAAGCTCCCACCATGAATAATTTTGTTAACTTGTTCATAATATCCTCCTATTTCTTTTATTCTCCAATCATTTTGATAAAATCATCTTCTGAGATAATTGGAATATTTAATTTCTTTGCTTTATTATTTTTACTACTTGTGGAATTTACATCATTATTAATTAAGAAACTGGTATTGGATGAAATAGAACCAACAACTCTACCACCTAATGATTCAATCTTTTCTTTTAACGCATCTCTATTTGCAAAATGATGTAATTTACCAGTGATTACAAAATTCTGACCTTTTAGTTTATCTACATTGATATTATTCTCTATCTTTTTAAATCGGAAATGCCTTTCTAATTCAAGAAATTCTTTAACATTATCAGACCACCAATCAAATAAAGAACGAGCCATTTTATCTCCAAATCCTTCAATTTTAGTGAACTTATATGGAGATTTTCCCATGATTAATTTGAATTTTTTAATATCATAATTACAGAATTTCGCAATATCTTTACTGACTGTAGTGCCAATAAGCGGAATTGATAGAGCTGAGATGAATTTATCTAATGTAATATCTTTTGATTTTTCTATATTCTCCATTAACTTCTTAGTAGATTTTGTGCCAAAACCTTCCATGCGAGAAATTTTATCTTTATATAAAGGCAAATGATAAATGTCTTCAACGCATTGTAACCACCCTCTATCAATAAATTTCTGTAATGTTGCTTCTGATAGTCCATCAATATTTAAAGCTTTTTTAGATACTGCATGACAAAGCTTTCCAAGGAGCTTACCTTTACAGTTAGAATCGATACAAATCATTTCTTCTGTATCATTCTCTTTTTTAAATCTAACAAGTTCTCCACAATAAGGACATTTTAAAGGAGTAGGAATATAAGATTTCTCTATATCTTTATCAAAATCTCCTGAAAGTTTTTCTGCCCATGAAATTTGAGGGATAATCATATTAGATTTAAATACATTGATTTTCTGTCCAACCCAAGGTGTTCCCAGAATATTTGTTAATATAGATAAATTATGTAAAGAAGCTCTGTTAATAATAGTTCCATCAATTTCTACATCATTGAAAACTGCAACGGGAGTTAATGTGCCACTCTTACCCATCGTCCATTCTATATTTTTAAGTGTGGTAGATTTCTCTTCATCATAAAATTTGAACGCCAATGAATGTTTAGGGTGATGACCCGTGAATCCAAGAGATTTTCCATATTCTACATTATCATAAGTAATTACAAGACCATCAATTGGATATGATTTTTCTTTAGCAATAGATTTTAATTCTTCGACTTTTTTATCAATATCATCTGTTTTACTGTTATATGTTACATAAGGAACTACTTCAAATCCAATGCTCTGTGCGAAATTAAAACCTTCTGTAAAATGAGTAAATCCAAATGGAATTTTCCATGCTACAAATTTCACATGACGTTCTTTTGCAATCTTATTATCTAATTGCCTTACTGAACCCGATGCTAAGTTTCGTGGATTCTTATATTTATTCTCTTCTGATAGTTTAGAATTAATTAACTCAAAATCATTCTTCGTGATAATTGCTTCTCCTTCAATTTCAAATCTATGAGTATTATTAATTTGAAGAGGTAGATTATCAAATACTTTTGCATTATGAGTAATCAGTTCACCTTCTTCACCATCTCCCCTGGTTTCACTTTGAATCAACTCTCCATTTTCATAAGTATTAAGGACGGTAAGTCCGTCCATTTTAAGAGAAATGATACAATCCTTACCGTTAGAAAATTTTATTAAATCATTAACTGATTTTGTTTTACCAAGAGATAGCATAGGATGTGAATGTTTTACTTTTTCTAGCTGTGATTTAACTTCATATCCTACTGTTTGAGTTGGTGAATTTGAAAGAATAATTCCTGTTTCTTCTTCTAATTTTTGTAATTCATCAAAAAGATTATCATAATCATAATCAGAAATAATTGATTCTCCTCGATTATAATAAGCATCTCTATACTCATTTAGAAGCTTTGTTAATTGTTTTATTCTTTTTGTTTTATCCATCTTTTCTTCTTAATCTCCTATAAGTATCCAATATTTGTTTCATATAATTTTTCTTTTCTTTCTTTTTAACATAATATGAAATACCTAAAATATCGCAAATTTCATCTGTTGGCGTATTCAAAGATATTTTCTCCCAACGTCTTTTAGACATAAAAATACCCGAATGATGCCATTTATTAGCTTTTACATTCCCATATCTAGGAGTATATTTACAATAATAATCATGATCAGACCACCTAGCAATGATTCCATCTTCGTCTTTCAAACCAATATCAAGGACTACTTTATCAGATTTCGTGTATACAACTTCGTATTCTTCCATATATTTATCCCCTTAAAATAATTAATTTTGAATTGATAATACATATTCTCTTGTAATCTCTTTATGAAAATTTGTAACTTGTAACATTACTTGTTCAGCCCATTCTTTCACTTCTGGATTAGCACTACCATCATTGTAGCGTTCCTTAAACACATGTCCCCATTCACAGAGATTAATTTTAGAAATAAAATTACTTGGAATACCTAACATATAAAGTCCACGCTTTACATCTTTATTATCTTTATACTTTTCAAGAATATATCCATTTGTTGATTTGATATATCTCTTCCCCTCATATTCAATATTCTCTGGTAGTTCAAATCCAAGAATCTTACAAGCCTGTCCGTCAGTTAACACTTTATCCTTGTAATAAGTTGACATTTCACCTTCGTTATATGTTGCTAATCTTGTGCTATTTCTAATGATACGATTATCAAATCTTCTTGCGTGTGCATCAACATCATCCTGTCCAGCTCTATGTAATCCTTCTGTCATAATTGTAATATCGAGATATCTTAGAACAGTAATGTGTCTTTTACCCATTCGAAGTAACATGTTTAACCATTTTTTGAATTTTTTATAACTTTCAACATTTTGATTTTCTTTTAATCTTCCATCAGAATCTAAAACATCATTACATACAATTTTAATTTCTTCGTCTAATTCTGATGTCCATGTTCTTTTACTCATAAACATAGATACAAATGCTTCATAAAATCCTGTAATACTTCTAACTGTTGCTTTCAATATTATTCCTCCAACTCTTTAATTTTTATTTCTACAAAACCATTATCCAGATAAACACCTTCTAACTTATATTCTCTATCTTTATTGTCTTTTACATATATTGGATGATAAGGCTCTGCATTTAATAAGATTCTAATAATTTCAAGATTATTCATCATTTAAAATATTCTCCTTCGCAAAATTATAAACTGCCCAATAAAAATCATCTAATGTACCATTATTCTCTATTACAAAATCATAATCATAGTCAAATACACCTGCATCTGCCATATTAGAAGTAATGATTTTAACATCGTTTCTTTTTATCAGAATAGTTTTTGCACCAAAAGCTTTTTTTGCTTTTTCAATCTCTTTTGGTTCACGAATGTCTATTAATAATATTCTCTTTTCTTTATCTTCTTTAAATTGATCTACTGTGGTTTTTATTGCACGAAACGGCATATTATTGAACTTACTTGTTAAGATTTTTAAATCACTTAGAAATTTTCTTGATTTTTCATCTTTTGTTCCATCCCATCCACATTGCTTTGCAATATCTTTTACTTTATCAATGGATGAATATTTTAATGTAGGAACAAAATCATTTAGATATTCAGCAAAAGTATCTTTGCCTGACCTTGCCATACCATTTGTTATAAAAATATATTTTTTAATTGTAATCACCTTTCTTCAGTCATCATAATATGTAAATGTATCTCCACAACACATACATCTTACAGTTTGTACTTCCATAATCGAAGTAGGAATAAATTCATATATGAATTGTTCTCCTGCTGATGCGTTAGATGTACAGCCTTGCGCCCGATGATTTTTAACCCAATCATCAATTGATTTATCTGTTTTGAATTTCATATAACTATTCTCCGTCTACCCAATAGGGTTCTTCATCATCACAATCATTATTATCTAACCATCCACCACCAAAATGCGAAATAATTTCTGTTAGAATTTTTACATTTTCTTTCTCATCTTCATCTTTAGCTATTCTAAAGTCAATGTGTGTAGTTTCTGACTCTACCATATCAGCCAGTCCTAATTCTGAATAATATTTTTCGTTTTCATAATGATTTACATTATCGTAATTATAGAATAATGCTACTTTTTCACCATTATATTTAAAATAAATAAAACCATATTCAGTATACCAATTTGCCTTATCATCACTGTGTTCATTAATTTTGTGTTTCCAATTACATTTAGATATTGGACACATAACATATCTAATAACATGATCTTCTACATTTTTATCATATTTTTCTTTAATAAAATCTGCTATTTCTTGATGACTTACAAATCCCTTTATTCTACCAACTGTGTCACAACCCATAAATTCTCTCCTTTTAAAATTCTAGTTCTATTAAATCTCATTTAATTATTCCTTTCTCTTTTAATAATCTCTCAGTATCTTTATGAGCCAATATAATATCTTTTTCTTCTACATAAGAATCTGTAATTGGCTTCAACAAATCACACATATCAATGTTACATATTGAATTATATTTATTACAAATCCAATCATCATTCTTCATTTTTGATAATGGACAATCAAATGGATGTTTCGGCATTTCGTCTACAATAATTTTCATAATTTATTATAATTCCTCTCTTAAACCATAGTAACTGTACATTTTCCATTACTAATCAATTTATCAATTACTTCATTAATATTATCTACACCCGCTGCTTCAATTTTTTTACTCATTTCTTCCAGTGACATTTTCTTTGAAATGTTTATTGTCATATCATTTTCTGATATTTTGAAATCATATTCATCCAAATTTTGATATGTTATCAATTTTATTCTCCTAACACTAAAATCGCTTTATAATATTTGCTGTTGCATGAACTTGCTTCAATTTTATAACCTTTAGTTAAATGTTCATTCATCTTATTTTCAAAATCTACTTTATTTTCTATTTCTAAAATCACACATCTTTTTCCTATTAATGACATTCCTTCGGTACATATTCCATTCATAGAACTACCACACATAAATTCATGACATTCTTCATTGGGTCTTGGACAACTCATATCATACTCCTTCCACTATACTATATATTGTATTATTAATTATTTTATATACAATATATAGTAATATTTTTCTAATGAAATCCGTATTTCATCTTAGGAACATATTCACTTATGCAACTATATCCTCAATACTTTTTTCTCCAACTGGAAATACTTCTGGCTCTTCGGCAGCCACAGACTCTACATTTTTCTTTAACTGTTCAAAATAACTATCTTTTAATTCACTTGCAATTCCTCTTCTTCCTAATTTAAGTGCAACATATGGAGTAGAACCAATTCCACCAAACGGATCAAATACAATATCGTTTGGATTCGTCCATAATTCAATACATCTCTGAATTACTTCAAGTTGTAATGGACAAATATGTTTCTCATCCTGTTCAGACCTTGCTGATTTTCTCTGTAATGTATCACTTTGTCTAATGTCCATCCATACAGGTGAAGCGTAATTTTGCCATACATTAACAGGAAATGATTCATTTGTGTGTTCAACTCGTTCTGGATTATCACCGGGCTTCCTAACTGTAATCACATAATCTGGAAGTCCTTGACGACTCATACTACTATCTTTCTTAATCTGTTTATGTAAAAGTCCAAGTGCTTTTGTTCTCTGCATTTCTGTAACAGGATTTTTCCAAATAGTTACTTTACTATGATAAATAAATCCACAATCCTGAAAGATTTTAAGCATAAGTGCAGGAAAATCTTTTAGTCCAATTACACCATCTCTTGATTTCATAAGAGGTAAATCCATACAGTGAAAACTCAGAAGTCGTCCAGGCATTGTAATTCTATATAATTCTTTTGCAAGATATTTAAAATGATTGTAAAATTCTTCATCACCTTTACAGTTGCCCATATCTCTATCTGAATTAGAGTACACATATAATTGTGAAAATGGTGGTGAAAAGATAGTGTAGTGGATGCTATTATCTGGAATCTCTTTGGTAATTTCTACACTATCTCCATGATATAGTGCATATCTATTTGCTACTGCTTGATCAATTACGTTCATCATTATTTGAATTCCTCCCAATTTGGTAATTTCATTGTTGTATTTGCTTCATATGGTGTAGTAAGCCTACACGTTGATTTAAGCTCTTTCTTAGTAATCTCTTTAGTTAGATTAATCATTGCATCCCTCATAGTGATAAAATCTAACTGTTTTCTTTCAATATTCTCTTTTACACAACCTTCTTTTGCTGAAATGATTATGTATACATTAACTTCTTGAGTCTGACCAAAACGCCAACATCTTCTTACAGCCTGATAATACTGTTCAAAACTATCCGAAAGACCAGTAAAAATAACATTGTGACAATTCTGCCAATTCATCCCATACCCTGCCAATTTTGGTTTGCTAATAAGACATTTTAATGTTTCATCTGAGAATGATAACATTGTTTCACTTTTGTATTTATTCTTATCACTTCCTTGTACATTTTTACTTTCTTCAATCAGCTCATTTAATCTATCGCCTTCTGCGTTTAAATCACACCAAACTAACCACTGTTCATCTGAACTATTTACCAATTCCGCAGCCTTTTGACATCTTAATTCAAGAGTTTCTTTTCTTGCATTTCTACGTTCTGTTAATGTAAGTGATTCAGTAAATGGTTCATCTCCATCAACTATAATTTCATGAATATTCAAATTAGGTAATTCATAATCTGTACCGTCATATCCTAAATTTGATGGATTATCAATAAATACAGACCAACTTGCCATCCATTGCCAAAATACATCTTTTGCATGACCTTTTAATCTCCACTTAGATGTTTGACCACCATCATGAACAAAGAACATTGATAGCATCTCTGAACGTGTCATAACTCCACAAAATTCAGAATGATTTCCCAACTCCATATAATCATTTGGGGCAGGTGTCGCAGTACAAGCTAATTTATAGGGAACATTTTGAAAATTTTCGATAATAGAAGTCCTCACTTTACCAGTGTAGGATTTAAGAATTGAACTCTCGTCTAAGACTACTCCAACAAATTCATTTGCTACGAATTTGTCTAGCTTTTCATAGTTTGTAATGTTGATTCCATTAATACAATCTTCTTGTTTCTCACATACTTTTGCAATATAATGAAATTTCTCCGCTTCTCTTTTCGTTTGATCTGCAACCGATAATGGTGCAAGAATCAAAACTTTGCCACCTGTATGTAAATGTACTTGATGCGCCCATGATAACTGCATGGCGGTCTTTCCCAAGCCACACTCTGCAAAAATACAAGCTCTACCTTTTGCTAACGCCCACCTCACTACATCTTTCTGGAAGTCAAATAACATTGGATTTAATTTATCTTTATCAATACTAAATCCGCTACTTTCCAGAACGTAATCTTTTTGTTTTAGAAAATCTTCGTAATTCATTAAATCTCCTTTTCATCAAATATATATTTCTCTATAAAATCTAATTCTCCGTTAGGCTTTAATCTTTTATATTCATCAATCCAATATTGTAATTTAACATTATTTTTATCAGTTAATCGCCACAATGCATAATCAAATGGATGATGTGTTTCTTCTATTAGAATCTCTTTACAAAATTGAAACAAATTATGAGCATATTTATTTGATTTGCGCTTATCTTCACCATTCGTTATAAATGCTGATGTATCATCATATTGTTCTCTCAATGAAGATAATTCTCTATCGAATAATTCTGTTTTTGCATTATAATAACAACGCACTTTATAATAGGTATTCTTTAAATTATTTTTGTGTATTGGTTCACACATATAATATTTTTTATACTGTTCTTCTGGCAATAAAATAATCACTTCCTTTTTTATAAAATATGTATAAATTCTGGTATTCTATTCTTATTTCTCATATTGACCTCCCGATAAAAGAAAATTTCATTTTATATTACCATTCATTTTTGCCCTCAATAATGCTTGTAAATATTCTTGAGGATTATCTTTAGCGGCTTGGAATCCTGCTTTTTGTCTTTTAATATCATCAAGTACGATTTTATATTTAGGACTATTGCTTACTTCTTCTCTATATTTTTGTACTTCTTCACGAGTTGCTATCTCTTTATCAACTAAAATTCTCAATACAACTTGTACGTCAATTGCTATTTTAAGAATAGTTTCTTGCACTTGCAATTCGTGCAGAGCTTCTTCTGGTTTATAAAAATTATCATTGCTTACTGGCATTTAATATCTCCCTTCCAATAATTTCAGTTAATGTTCTAGGCGTATAATCCAGATAATTCATTATTCATCATCCACTTTCTCAAATTCATAAATAGAATTTTGCGTTTCAACATTTATATAAGTAACATCTCCATTATTATCTTTAACATATTTAAAAGACTTTACAAAACTTGTTCTCAACAGCATTATCCATCTCATTGGAGTTCCATCGGAATCTCTTACATATTTAATAAGCAATGGAAAGTCAATCAAAATATCATTAATGTCAAGACTAATAATCCTTCCAATTCGTATAGGGTATCCGTTATCCTGCCTATCTAAACCTTTTAACTCCCCCTTTACTATGTTTGATACTTACGATTTTGTATAACATATTTACTCTCTTAATCTTCTACAGGAATCCATTTTTTAACTTTGACTTCTTTAAGTTCTACTTCTGTACATTTAACTTCATCTTCATATTCCCAAGGTCTTTCATTCTGATATTCTGTTGCACCTTCTGAATATGTAGTCATGTAAAACTTTCCATTATCTTCAAATACAATCTCATGAACTATTGACCATCGAGTAGTATCAATGATATCATCTTCAATTAACTCACAATCATATGGTAAACCTAGTTCCTTTGTTAAATATTCTTTGTTAAATACTTTCATTCTTGCCATTGTATTATTCTCCTTTTATACTTCAAAATCTTAACGGTAAATGTTCTCTATCGTAAATAATAATAGTAGAAATTGTATTACATCTAAGTCTCCATCCTCTAGTTATATCTTTTGGACTAACAATCCAAACAGTGGTTACTGTTCCATCTTTCCACGAATTATAATCCTCTTTTTTAATTGCTCCAAAGTGCCAATTATCAGGGGAACTTTCATTGTTTCCCGTTATGGCATTAACCATATAATAATTATCATTATTATAATAAGAGACATTTCTTGATTTTGGATGAGTCCAATAATACATTAAAAATGAAACAAAAATAATCACTACAACAATAAATACGCTATAAAAAATTTTATCTTTTCTTTCTTCTTTGTTCAATTTCTATACCTCGCTTATATCATGCATCTAACACAGCAATCTGGATTATTGTCCAGTACATATTCTGATATTTTACTTAATCTCATATATCTTTTCCTTACATTATTTATTATTATCTCCATTTCCTTATGAAACAACGGTTTCATTTATTTACAATATCATACATTTCAAGTGACTTACTTGTCATAGTTGCTAATTCAACATCTGTCTCCAATAATTCATATAAAACACGAGGTAATTCATCAATTAAAATATGTTTTGGCTTTTCCTTTAAGTGAATAAATTCTTCAGCAGTATATACTTTAATGTATTTTTCTGTTATACCTTCAAGAAAATGTTTTTGATTTTTTGTTCCTACTAAGATTGGATATCCTGTTTTAATCGCTTTATTAACAATAATTGTAGTTTTACCAGTTCCTCTAGGATTATTTAAAATTTCCATATGTATTTATTCTCCTCTCCTAATAACCTTTCACTTCTTCCAAAATACAAGAAATATCATTGTCTAATGTTCCATCATCATTGGTATGATTATCTACTACTTTAATTACGTCCTTCTCGCCCAATATTTTCTCTTCGTCTTTGCTGTAAATACTCGTTAACATACCATTTTTAATTAATTCATAAACTATATCCAGATAATCTCGCTTGTCACTATATTTACAATTAGGATTTTTATGTATTCGTGGGTCATCCCTACTCCAATCAAATACATCAAAGAAAATATTACTTACGAATAACATTTTTCGTCCTCTTGCAATGCAAAGATAATAGCAGTCTGCATCTGATGGAACACCTTTACATTTCTTGAATCCATATTTAATAAATTCTTTTGCTTTTACTCTAGGAATTAACAGTATTCAATTCTCCTATTTTAATACATTCACTTTTTTACGTTTCTTATATAAATCATTTAATTCTCGTTCTAAGTTTTTCTTTTCTATTAGATTCTTACAATATTTTATTCTCTTTTTAAGAGATGAAATTGTATCTTGTTTTGATTGGACTTCATTACAAATCTCATCCAGGGCTTCGCTAAGAGAAGGATACGTTCTCATTGATTCTAATAATTCTTTTAGTTCCATATCATAATCATCATAAAAAATACTATCTTGTTTCATTTTTTTCTCCTTAAGCGATGTTAAAAATTTTATCCACCATTTTTGATAAAATTTAAGTTTCGTTCCCATTGCTTTTTCAATAAACTTCTCAGGATGCTCATTCCAATATTGACATAACTTTCTTATTTCTTCATCAGTCATTGACATATTTTTATTTCTTTCTCCTCATAACCAACTCAAAATCTGTGTTAGGGTATGCAATCTGATGTTCTTCTTTTTCAATTTCTTCATCTTTCATATTACTCATAAACCATTCAAACACAGATGCAATAGCTCCATCCGTTACATCTGTTTTATTACCCACCCATATATGTTTCTATGTGTCTTGTAATCCATAGTAAATATGATTTGTAATTGGACTCACACCAAATCCTTTTTCTCTTGCCATGTTATCTCCTATCTATTGAAAATATTTCAACTTTATTTAATTGCAATGAATATAATCCATGTTATAATAATCTGTAAAACATGAATTAACTGATCGTGAATAAGATTAATATTCTTTTTATTCGCTTTACAATTATCGACAATACAATGAATTACCCAATTAAAAATAAAAACAAAAATATACATTTTGTGTGTTATATCGCATGGATTAAAATATGTATAAATTGTTGGAATTAACATAATCATAAAAGTCCAACTAAACGCATGTTCACATAATGCCATAATATAATCATTTGAATATAACTTGTCAGGCGCATTTTTCTCCCACCATGATTTCTGTTTGGCAGATGCTAACCATCCTTGCAGATAATAGTCATCTACAATATGACAAAATAACATTGTTAACAATAAAACTATTTTTAAATACATATTATTATTCTCCCTTTACAATTTCATAAATAATATCATCATGATAATTACCATTTTTATCTTTAATCGAATCCTTCAAAATATGTTTTTTTCCATTATATCTTTTAATAAAATTATCATATACTTTACAGGCAGGATTACCACTTACAGCTCTCCATTCAATTCTATGTAATGTATTTATAAGTTCTTTTAATTTATTGAATATATCTTTACCAATTAAAATATTTCCTCTATCAAATGAAAATAATCCAAAATTATATGCCTTAGATGAATACCAATCCACTGAGTAACCTAAATATCCAATCAATTTTTTATTTTTATCTACTATTGCATATTGAAATTGACTTCCACTAGGACAGTCAAATATAGTTGGTGTCCAATTTTCCATACATCCAGTTTCATACATCATATCTGTTGTATAAAAATATTTTTGCATATTTTTTGTAATTTGCTCCTTATATAAAATTGCAGGAACTAACATTTAATCACCTCGATTCTGTTGAAAGAATGATTTTATTGCATCTACACCATATTTATTCTCCATCAAATTCACTTGCAATACGTCTAATTGTAGTAATTGCATTTGATGTCATATCATCAATTATTAATGGGTCAGTTGTTTTATCATGAAGTTCTTCATTCCAATACCATTCTTTCATTTCATCCACGCATTTCTCAACAAACTTTTTAATAATATCCTTTTTCAATATTCTAAGTTGAACATTATATTCAGAAATAGGAAATGCAATCAATTCTTCTCCATCATCAGATATAAGAAAATTTGAATGTTTTACTTTTTGATGATATGTTTTACTCATAATTTCACCTCACTTTCCATCAAATGAAATTCTGCTTTCATTTGGTTACATTAACGCCATCCAAGTGTTTCTCCTGTTATGACTTGTCCTAATACATTGTAAAAAAGCTTGCGGTTCAGCAAGTAATAAGCAACGCTTTTTTGCCCTAGTTATCAACGTATATAACATACAGTTATCTAATAGTTGATAATGTGTATTATCAATAATACCTATTACCGTTTTTCTACCTGCTCCTTGTAATTTATGTACTGTCATAGCATATGCAAGATCTAGCGCATTAAGCTCTTTTTTTACATATTCAATTTGTTTGTCCTTTCCAAAAGTGTCTCTATATGTTACAACACAGTATTCTTCTTTTTTCTTATTTTCATTTTCTCTTTCTCCAATATCTGTTATATAACCTATTTCTCCATTGAAAACATTTTTATCATAATCATTTATTGTTTGCATAACTTTTGCCCCAAGTTTAAATGTCACTTCAAAACCATCAATGCTTTTCAATTCTTCACCTAATATTTTTTCCTGGATAACTTTATTTATTTCTCGTGAACTATTAAGACATCCTTGTTTTCGAGGTACTGCAATAACGACATTATCAATACCATCCGTTTTAACTGATTGTAAAAATGTTTTAATTGCAATATTAAATAGTGATTGTCTATTTGTACGGAACATATAATACATATCATGTAATTCTCCATGAATAATTCTAGGTTGCAATGTTTCTGTAATGGGATTAATGTTTTCACGAATTTTATTAGCATCAACGAGGACTCCAGATTTTTCAGCTTGTCGCATCGGTTTTGTTAATTTACTTACAACCGAGTTATCAAATACTTCAATTAAATCTGAGAATATATTACCAAATCCTATTGGTGGTAGCTGTTTATGATCACCGCAAATTACAATTTTAGTATTATTATCAATTGCTTCTAACCAATTTAAAAACAAACTTGCATTGACCATACTTCCTTCATCCATGAACGCCACATTAGTAAGTAAATGATTATCTTTATTAAATGTAAACTTATTCAATCCAACACATCCTAATGTTCTATGTATTGTAGCGGCAGGAAAATCTGTTGCTTCTGTAATTCGTTGTGAAGCCATTGCTGATAAAGCAGATGCTGCTATATTTTTATTCGCCAATTGATATGCTTTTATAATTCCTCTCATAATTGACGATTTTCCCGTACCTGCTTTTCCTGTAATAAAGCTAACACTTCTTTGAAGTGATTGTCTGATTACATAATTTTGTTCAGTTGTATACTGAAAACCTTGTTCTTCTTCCGCTTGATTAATTGCATTGTCAACTACATCTTGAGGAACATCAAAAGTCAATGTATCTGCTTTTCTTTTTATAATATCAAATATTTTTAATTCAATATCATGATAATATTTTAGTCCTACACGTTCATTCTCAATATATAAAAATTCATCATTAGTTAATAACCAATCTATTTCATCTACACATTCAGGAACATTATTGCTAATTGCAGACTTTAAAATAGATTCAGAACACCATGTATGACCATTACTTTCTCCAAGTTCTATAAAATAATATTTTACAAATGCAACTAATCTATCTATAGAATCAATTTTGTCTGGATGTAATCTCAAAGCTAAGTCATCGACACGTTTGAACCCTAGTCCGTTAATTTTTGTTAAAATCCATGGATTTTTTTCAATTTCTTGCTTTAATAACACAGGATTTGGTTCATCAGAAAGAAGCTTTTTAATCATTGTATATGTTATCCCCAAAGGTTTAAGCATCACAATAATATCCGAAATCAAATAATTATTAATAATTTTTTCTTTAATCCTTTTCCATGTTAATTCTCTTACACCTTTTACTAAACTATAATCAATATCCTTTAAAGTTCCATTTGCAACATCATTTACTATATTTGGATAAGCATTTATTAAATTTTCAGCAATATTTTTAGAAATCATTGATTTTAAAAATAGCAACTGCATTTCTCTCGTTTGTGGGATAACCGCATAAATTGCAATCGGAGTGTACTGATCACCATATTTTTTGTCACGCTTATATTGCGCTTTAACGATATACTCTCCACCAACAACTAGATGTTGCATTTTACCTACTAACTTACTTATTTTTACATTCTTATCTAAATGGTTTTCTTTAAATGGATCAAATGTTTTAGATGGTTCTACAAAATATGGAATATCATCTTTTGTAGAGAAATTAAAACATCCCCATGTTGTTTCATCAGAATAATACGTTTCATTTAGCACAAGTATGTTAAACTGTAAAATATCATCTTCATTCATTTATACTTTCACCCCTTGTTTTCTCACATATTCTAACCATTTGTTGTATGGTTTTAATTTCTCTACAATTACTTTTTCTTCACTATCTTTCTTACAAAGAATTGCTACCTGTTGTCCTTTCTTTATAATGTCTTCATATTCTTTTAATTGGCTATGCCAAACAATTCCTTCTACCAGTCCAAAACTTGAATAAATATTAATATACGCAAATTGCTTACCATTTTTATCTTTCTTTTTTTGAACTTTCGCTATAATACCAACCAATGTGCATTTTTCTCCATCAATAATATCTTCGAATGGTGTTAAAAATGTATACGCTGCGTCAAATGGATTGTCATTAATAAACACTTGTAATGTCTGAAATTCCCAAAATTGCTCATCTTCAAGATATTTTTTGTTATCATTAATATATTTTTTGAATCTATTTTTTTGAGTTTCATTAAACTGTTCTTTTTTTAACCTATTATATTCAGATAATAAAACTTCTTTATCGTATACAATTCTCTTACCAGATTGAGAAATAATATAATTTTTTAAATTTATTCCCCAGTCTTCTTCAAGTTTTTTGTATGTTGGTAATGATTGTACATTTGAAAATTTTAAAGGTTGATATTGAGATTTTAGATATGATATAAGTTTTTCTTTTTTATTTTTACATGGAATTGCCCCAGATTTAATTAACGCAATAACAGAAGCTTTACCTAGAGACAGTCTTGTAAGCAAATCACTAAATGATTTATATATTCCATTATTCTCTCTTTCTTCAATAATCTGCTTAGAAAGTGATTCTCCAATACCACTGATTGCAGATAATCCAAATAATACTTTTCCATTATCGACTGTAAAATTCATTCCAGAATGATTTATATTTGGTGGTTTAACACTTACTTTAAAATATTTTGCATCAAGAATATATTTGTTGATCGCACCTGCTTTATCTTTGTTTTGATTAAATAATGCTTTAAAAAAGTATGTAGGATAATGTGCTTTAAACCATGCAGTTTCAAAGCAAAGTACCGCATAACTATATGAATGACTTTTGTTAAAAAGATAGCCCCCTTTAGAAGAAAGTTCATCTGCAATTTTATTAGCAATTTCTTTTGAATAGCCATTGTCAACTATTTCATTTCTAAGAATTTCAGACTCTTTTTTAACTAATTCTACAATCTTCTTTCCAATCGCCTTACGGAACAAATCCGCACCGCCATATGTTCTTCCACCAAACTTTTTTACAATATCAAGTAATTGTTCCTGATAAATCATACAGTAATTTGTATCTTTAAGAATTTCGTCCATATCAGGATGAATTGATAGTGGTCTACTTCCTCCTGTAGCCATCTCAACATATTCATCAAGTGCGCCCATACTATCTGGTCTATACAGTGCTAAAATAACAGAAATAACTTCAAAGTCTAATTGTTCTAATTTTGGTTTTAACCTAATAAGCAAGTCTTTCATTCCTGCTGATTCAACCTGGAATACTCCATTTGTTTTTCCACTTGCTAGAAGCTCATATGTTAGTCGATCATTTTCAAACGCAGGATTGTTAATATCATAGTCCCAAGGATTTAAATGTAAGTCATCTTTAATCTCTTTTACAAGATTAAGAGTTGCTACGCCTAAAAGGTCAAATTTTACAATGCCTATGTCTTCAATATAGTGTTTATCTACTTGGATTACATGCTCACCATTTGTACCAATTTTCATTGGCATATAGTCATTAACAGATGTATCAACAATACCAATACCACCAGCATGAATAGATACTGTTTTTACACGACCACTTAAATGTTTCGCAATATCAAACAGTTCTGCATATTGTGGATTATCTATAAGCAATTTGGGATTTGTTTTCATACATTCGTCCCATTTATCAGATGTAAATTTTTGAGAAAGTTTTTGCATCTGGTTATATGGGAATCCAAGAATCTTACCTACATCAGTAATGGCTACTGTTGGAGTAATATATGAATAGTTGATAATCTGACATACTCTATCTTCTCCATATTTATCTACAAGATATTTAATAATCGCATCTCTATCACCAACGTCTGTATCAATATCTGGAAGTCCTACACGTTCTGGATTTAAGAAACGCTCAAAAATTAACCCATATTTAATAGGATCAATATCTGTAATATGACAGCAATAACATACAAGAGAACCTGCGGCACTACCTCTACCTTTGCCAACTTCAATACCTAACTTTTCAGCAGCTTTAATAAAATCCCACACAAACAAGAAATATCCATCGAATCCCATTGAATGAATAACACCCATTTCATAGTTGAGTCTATTCTTTCTTATTTGTTGCGATTCTTCATCTAACTTGTCATACCCTCTATCTTTCCATCCTTGTTTTATTAAATGCCATAAAAATTCATTATTATCTTTATAACCATCTGGTAGTGGAAATGTTGGTAATTGAGGTTTTTGAAACGGCATATTAACTTCTTCAATTAAATCTGCCACCTTATTTGTATTTTCTAATCCAATACAAACATTTTCATACCCGATTTGACCATCCATACATTCATGAATTTCTTCTTCGGTCTGCATATAACAACCTTCATAGATTTCGCTATTCTCAATAGCATTTTTATCATTATTTGTACTTCTTCTACCAATTTGGATAAGTTTATCCTGATAATATAAATCTTCTTTTCTTGGGGCATGACTATCAGTTGTAATAATAAACGGAGTATTTGTTATTCTTGATAATTCTAAGATTTTTTGATTATATAGACACTGATCTTGATGACTATGAGATTGCATCTCAAGATAAAAATATGGGAAAATAGATTTATATTCATTTACATATTCAATACACTTTTTAAAATCTGATTCTCTTGCTAATTTACTTGCTAAACAAGCAGATGAAATAACAAAATTTTCTGCATAAGGCTTTAAATCTTCAATTGCACATCTTGGCTTGAAGTAAAATCCTTCAAAATTACTTTTTGTAATAACTTTATTTAAATCTTTTCTTCCCTGTTCATTTCTAACAAGACAAATTAAATGAAAATATTTACTTTCTTTGTTTTTAATTGTAATGTCTTCACATTCATATAATTCACATCCATAAATCATCTTAATATCAGGATATTCTTTTTTAATAAGATCATAGTAAATAAATGCATAAGCATTTCCATGATTTGTGATTGCATATGCTTTTAATCCTATCTCTTTTGCTCTATCAAGCATTTCCTTTGGACTTCCATATCCATCAAGAAGTGAATAATAATCATGATTGTGTAATGCACTATACATATTTTTCTCCTACCAGTCGTCACCACTATCATCTTGACTAATTGTATTAATTACATTTACATCTTCGATAATAATTTGTGGTGTTCTAATACCGTTATATTCATTAATTGTTGGTTTTCCAACTATTGTAAATATAATCCCATCATTGTTATCCCATGCGTTTTGTAAAAAATCATATAATCTATTTCCTTCTTTACATTTAAACTGAACATATTTTATACCATTAATCATAAAGCTTATTGCATCTTCATTTTTGCCAAAGACTTCAAAACAATCTCTTGTTAATGAAATATTTTCTACCGCAATCATCGGTTCTTCAATTCCTTGACCAACAATATTTTCAAATTTTGATAATTCTATAATTAACGGAATTGTGACATGATTTATGTCTAAGATAAAATCAACTTTATATGTAGAATCATATTCAATATCTTTAAGAAGTATATTTAGCTGTTTCATGGCTTTCTCAATATTATCTAATGGTAAATCTACTATACCAAACGCATTTGGATGTCCTTTGCCTTGAATAATTTCTGTTGAATTAACAATATCTTTAAAACTATCAATAGGACTATGGTTTACGTTTCTTGCACTTCCACCATATACTGTGCTATCTGTTTTTTTATCATAGTATTTTTTTAGTAAAATACATGGTTTATTATATCGTTCTGCGATTTTAATAGCAGCTACACCAGTTAACCCACCGTCAAGATATTCTGTTGTATCAAGCATAATTACTTTATCTGTATCTGGTAGTTGGCTTACAATTTCAGAGATAATTTTTACACCTTTTTCTTTTAATTTGTCTTGTCTTGACTTTGCATTTTTACATAATCTTGCAGCCCTATCGTAAATATTCTCTTGAATAGTTTCCGCAGGTTTATTTTTTGTAGCACGTTTCTTATATTCAAAGACTTCATCTTGCTCGATAAATGCTTTAAATAATAGTTCTTTGTCTTCGAATGAACCAATACGAATCATTCCATTTAGAATTGGTGTAATATACCACTGGATATTGTGAATATTGATTTTGTCATTTATACTATAATCTTGTGATTTAATAAGTGCCTTAAAACATTTATTTGTAATATTTGACAACCCCACATCTGTTAAGTATCGTGTTTCAAATGATCTCATATCCATAACATCACTAATATTTGCTAAAGCACATAAATCCAAATAATCGTCTGCAAATTCATTCCAATTTTCAGAATCTAATGCTTGCAAAAATTTATAAACAACACCTGCTCCGCAAAAACTCTTATTAGTATAATTAGCACTCATTTGATTGTTTACAATTAATGCATAGGGATTTTTTTCTTCTGATTCATGATGGTCAAGAATTAAAATATCAATTCCATTTTCATTTAAAGTCTTACATTGTGTTACGTCATTTGTTCCTGCATCTGGGATAATAAGTAATTTTGTATCTTCTGGAACTGTAACATCATCATCAAGCCCATGAGATTTTGCCCTTTTGTGTAATATATATTCCACTGGATAATTATTATCCAATTGTTTTATATATGAATATATCATTGCAGCGGAACAATAACCATCTGGATCAGAGTCAACTAATATCTCTATTTTATTTCTATTTTCAAAATGTTTCATAAATAAATTAACTGCTTTGTCTATATTGTCTAACCTGGAATACGGAATAACTGCATCACTTTTTAAATTTAAATATTCATAGTAATTGTCAATTCCTCTATTTTTTAAAACTTCTTTTAATACATTAGAAGTATCATTTTTACTGTTTTCATATAATCTATATTTCAAATATACACCCTCTTATCTAAGTTTATATATATTATGTTCTACCATATAGTCCCAAATTTCAGGATTATCAGACGGTGATTCATGCTCATGTAAAAGTTTTTTTTCTTCATCAAACATATAGTACAAAGGCATACCATTCGGGAACCTTTCTGCTAATAATTCAAGTTCTTCTTTTGTTACATCTTCATCAAAACAAAATATAACTTCTACTCCAAGCCGTATTAACATATCTATTTGATATTGAGATAATTCTTTTCCACCTGTACCACCTGTATTTCTCACTCCATGACTCCACAGCTCAAGAACAAACTTCTCTGCTTCTCCTACATAAATACGTCCTGTTCTGTTTATATATGGAAGTGTTTTATTCAATCCATATATAATTTTTGATTTTGCACATGGTTCTAAATAAATGTATTTATTCATTCCATCAGGAACTTTTCTGTCAAAGTATCTTGCTTTAACTCCAACTAAATCCCCAATCTCTGAACGAATTGGAATTGTATACCTATTTGATTCCTCATCATATCCTATTTCAAACTCTTTTTGTGTTTGGTAATCTATATGGTCTTCATAAAATAAGTCATTTACATATGGCTTATAATATGACATAATTGATTCAGAAATTGGCATTAATGGTTTTTCTTTTTCTTCTGATATATTAGAGTCCATATCTTCTAACATTTTCAGTATTTTAAAACTATCTGGTATATCTTCATTAAAATCATGATAGTATGACATACCTATTTCTGAACATATTTCTTTCAATCCTTCTGGAAACGTAAGATTTTTAACATAACAAACTAAATCAATTAAATCAGTTTGTCTGTTTACTTTTATCATTTGTCGTGTTTTATTTAGACAAATAAGTGCTTCATTATTATATAAGATAATTGCACCTTTATTATCTCCATCTGGGTTTCCTGCCGTCCAATATGCTCCAACTGAATGATATTTGATATGGTGACAGCCAAGAGATTCTAATATCTGTTCAGAATAATTATTTTCAAAAATATAATTTTTTAATTCTTTTACATCCAAGCTGTCACCCTCCAATTAATCACTATTTCTTTGTTTTTTTATAATATATCCTATATTTCTCCAAACATTTAAGTTTAGATCAATTTCAAATAACATAATCTTGTCCTTACTTCCTGCTCTATTTTTATCTACTTTGATGCAAAAATACTGTTTACTCAAATCTAAATCCTCTGTTATTGGTTCACCCCATGCATCACCTTCTAATACAACTTGATATTTATGATATTCTTCTTTTGAAAGTTTTTTACCAATATTCAAGATATCAGCAACGTGTTTTATCTGTTTTGCGTTAGCGATATTATTACTACTTAAACTAAAAATATCCGTAAATACTGTATCATCACTAAGCTGAAATACTGCAAACCCACTCATACGAAGCTCTTTTGTAAGTTCTTTGAGTTTTGTTGCAAACTGCTTAATTTGTGACCAATCATCAGTGTTATAACCTTTAAGGGTATCATACCCATAGTATTTTATGTTTTGAACCATTTTTGCTTTTCTCAACTCAAACTCAATTCTCTCAGGACTATAATCATCTCCAACATCCTTAAACATGACTTTTCCTTTTTCGTTTGAGTCAATCCAGTCTGTAATTTTTTTTACATTCCAGTATTCTTCTGATGTATCTTTAATTCTCTGAATATAATCTTTATTGCTTTCTATGTACACACCACTATCATCAATTTTTCTTCGTAAAATGTTACCTTTTTTATCATGATAAACACCTAATACAATTTCTTTTTCTGGCTTATTTATGTATACACCATGTAAATCTTGAAATTCTTTATTATTAATAACAGTCGTAATTAAACAACTTCTAAGATCTTCTTCATCCATTTCGTTGCTCATAAGAAAGAAATTTTCATTTTGGACAAGTGCAACATACGCTGCTAGTAATACAAGTTTTCTTGTCTTTCCTTCATTGGAAAGGAATCCTTCAAATAACACTTTTGTTTCTCTAAGTCCAAGAAAATATTCATTATACATATACCAAGGGAAAGGTAAACCGAAATTTGGTTTTTCAAGATATTTATCAATCTGAGATGAGTTTTTATCAGTAAGTTCTACTGCTTCTTCACCAGCATTAATTACTGTATTTATTTTATCTGCTTTTGTACGGATAATTCTATAAATATCATTCGGAGACATTTTATCAAAGTTTCTATGAGATAATATTTTTTCTACAGGAAACCCATTTCTACCATATTCTCTTACCAATGAATATTTCTTTACAGTATCAAAATAATTCTTTACATCATTTTCATCTGCAAGAGCCATGTATCTTTGAAGAGTTTTCCAACCTTTATATTGCTTATAAAGCTTTAGTCTTTCTTCATTTTGACTCATAAAAACATTCATTTTTGTTTCGTCTACAGTTTGCGAAAATGTAAGATAGTATGTTTCAAAACTGTCATAGAAAAACTTTGTTGCTTTATCCGAGAAATCATATTTGCTTCTCATAAAATTACTATAATTTACAACTAAGTCTGGAGAACGAAGAAGCGCACCAATGAAACATATTTCACTCTGGATATTACAATCTCTTAACTCATGTTCATTTTCCAATATGCTAACTCCTTATCCAAAAATATCATCTACTAAATCTGAAATATTATCTGTATTATTAGAATTACCTTTTTCTATATTTGTATAACCGATTGATTTACTAACAATATTTTGTGATTTCTCTATTTCTTTTTCAGATTCAAGTATTTTTTGTTTTTCTTTCCAACGTAAATAACTATCATATTTATTTACAAGAATTGCCAAATCATATGATGCAATATGTATTGGTTGAAATATTTGATCTGGGTGTTTTGATTTAAGTCTTTCATTTTGTTTGTGTAAGTAATCTAATTTTTTTTTCCACATATATAACAAATCACTTGCTGGGATAATAATTTGGCTATTTTGTGTTCCTTTTAAAATTGGAGCAAGATAGTTCACCCAGAATTTACTCTTACTACCCAAGATGCTTGAACCATATTCTTCTCGTAAAAATGCATTTAAATCCGTTTCATCAAATATTTGCTGAATTTTTTCACACGCTCTATTCGCTAATTTATCTAAATGTTTACTGTCAATATACTTTTGTTTTAATAGCATATCTATTTCAGAATTTGCATTTTTTACATATTCATCAATATTTTTTAGAGCAAATTGTCTTTTTTGACTACGGTGCTTTGTTCCATTACACCATTGTATAAAACAATCTTTATGATAAAATCTTCCATCGTAACGGACAATATTATCACTATTTTTAATTAGTTCTATTTCTTGTTTACATTCATGACATAATCTAATAATTTTATTCTTTTCAACAAAACATTTTTTATGAAAAAAATGATTGTCGAAAAATAAAATACTATCATCATTGTGTCCTCTATGAAGTTCAAATTGTTCTCTACAACAAAAACATTTTGGTGCCCTTTTTTTTATAACATCTTTATAATCAACTCTCATATAATACCTTCAAACACTACCCAGTTTATATAACCAGGTAGTGAATATTTTTTTAATTACTCAAACATTTCTAATACTTTTTTTAGAATCTCAACATCAGTAACATTTTTGTATGCTGTAGGAAGACCTGCTGCTTCAAGTTTTTCTTTCATTGCTCTCTTCTCCATTGGTGGAAGTGCATTTCTTTTAGCAATAATTTCTTTTTTAAGAACTTCTACATCAGTGCTTACTGAACTAGATACATTATTGTCTGATTCAGACATATCTGGTTCACCAACTTTTCCAAGAATTTCTTTGCTATAAATATCTTGTTCTACATCAACTGCTTTTGTTAAGTCATTTTTAACGACAAATGATTTTTTATCTGCTGTTTTATCAATTACGGACTGCCAATCAAGTAATGTTGGATCTTCTACAATAGAATTATCTGCATGTGTATGAGTTCTATCTTTTTTGATATGTGCACATACAGTTCCATCTTCGTTTCTAAACATGCGAATTTCAGTTTTTGTATTATATGACATGCCTTTAAATCCATCTGGAATTTTTCTACCTGTTACGACACTTGTTGTTGTTCCATCAGATTGCCTAATAGTTTTCTTTTCATCTGCTTCTCTAGCAGTAACAATATAATGAACACCAGAAGCCATAAGATCAAGGATTAAATCCTGTCCTTTGAAATTAATTGTCTGATAATCTTTCAGCTCCATTCCTGCACCTTCAATTTTTACCAGTCTGGCATCTCCAACAAGTCCATCTTTATCTGCTTTAACTTTATTTCTTTTTTTAGAAAATTCAACAAGTCCTTGTTTTGCTGTAAGATTAAGGATTGTAGTTCCATCTACAACAATTGCATCTGCTCTAAATGGTTCTCCGTCAGCATCAAGAACTACATTATCTGTTTCCATTCCATCATCGTCTAATTCATAAAAATCTTCACCATTTTTTACTTTTGCAATATACTGTCTTACTTCACCAAGAGATTGTGTATATACAATATAAATATTCTCAAGATTTACACCATTCGCTTCTAGTTCTCCAAGATAGTCATCAATTGAACCAGTTTCAGGATCAAGATATAATACTCTAAATGGCTTACCATCTGGTCGTTTAAAATATGCAAGCTGCATTGCCATTGTAGATTTGCCTGTAAACTGTTCTCCATATAAAATCATTCCTAATTTACTTTGTGTTACTGATGCTTTTCTTGCTTTTGCCATTAATAAATTCCTCCAATTATATGTAATTATTATTTTTATATTAGGAACGCCATTTCTGACGTTCCATTGCTACTCATGAATTAAATACTAATTAATCCCAAGCATCATCATCTCCGTCATCGAGATTATCTACATTTCCCCAATCATCAGACGTTGCTCCAAAACTTTCTTCTGCCTTATTAGCATTTCTAATTTTTGCGATTGCTTCCATAACATTCTCTTCTGTATAAAGTTCTTTGTCGATAGAAGAACCTTTTGCGCCAGTAATAATAAACTCACGTTTTGTTGGAGCAGATACTTTCTCGATCTTATCTTCTTCTCCCCACTCATCATCGTTTTCTACTGTTTCAGTCTGAGTAGCAGAAATCATATGCCCACTAACTTTGATTGCATTATATGGTTTTAATGATTTTCTAAATTTATTTGCAAGTGAAGTATCTTCAATGACAAACTCTACATCTTCAATATTGCTATATGTAACAATTTTCGCCAATACAATGAATCTTCCTGTAGGTTTATCATTATCTGATTTTTCCTGTTCAATTCCCATGAAAATGATTACCTGGTTGAAGTCATTCTGTTTTTCAAACTTTTCATCATTAAAATCAATATCCACACATAATGAAACCTGATTTGGAATTAGTTTTGTAGATGTTCTTTTGTTACCGTTATTATCAACAAAACTGCTATAATCAATGTTTCCTTTAATGAATACACTTTTTCCATCTTTCAGATTATCTTTAATTTCCTTACAAGCATCAAAATCTGTCAGAATTTTTTTATCATTTACTGTTTTACCTTCTGAGTCAATTTTCTTTTTCACTCCGATATTTTTACCAATTAATCTGAATCCTTCACGATTGTAAGTAAATCTATCAGCCCAAGGAACTTTTACCGTTTCTGGTTTATCACCCTTCTTCTCTGCTCTCTTATAAAAGTAAACATATTCCTGTTCCATACCTTGAAGATTAATATATAATGTTTTACCATCTTCGTAAGTTGCTCCAAAGTTAAGCATTCTCATCTCTCGATTACTCTTAGTTCTGAGTTCTTTGTATACTTTGTCTTTATTCATCCCAGTAGCAATTGCTTTTAACTGGAATGCTCCTTTTGTTTCTGGTAAATCAAATAATCTTCCTTTTTTCTTTGTGTCTGACATTTAAATGTCCTCCTTGTATAATTATTATTTTTTGTAACTCTGTAATGTTGTAGAAATAATGTATCAACATTTATAATAAACGCCCTTTCGGACGGAGCATGGAATTAAATCTATAAGATAAATTCTATGTCAACAGTGGTTTATGGGTATAAAATCCCAAGGGTATGCTGCTAACCACCCATATTTTATTTCTCTATTTAGTTTCAATTTATTTGGAATAGTGGCTTGAGTTAGCCGTTAGATTCAAATACTACATAAGCAAGTCTTTTTGTATCGAAATATTTATTTGATATTACACAGCTTAAATGTATCATATCATATTCAAGATTAGATATTTTACAATTTGACTGTATTGTATTTCCTGGCATTTCTTTTGAATAAAAGAAAACGCTTTTACCATCATATTCTATATATGCTTTACAATATGTGTCCCAATCAATTACCTCTATAATTCTTGATTGATGATCTCTAATGTTATTCTCTTTATCAATACTTAGATTTGTTTCAATTACTTGCATAACATTTATTCACCCTCTTATTTATTTCTCCGATGAAATTTGGATTTTAATTTTTTCCCTGTCTACCTGACCAATCACATTGAGTACATAACTCATCAAGTTCATTCATATGATCTTCAAGATATTCCATAATATCTTTAACAATATTAATGTCGCAAATACCAATTACTCCCTTTTGCTTTTCATTATCAATATATATTCCGTCTGAGCAATCATATTTTATTGGAATATCAAAGACATCATTAAAGTTTCCTTCACTAAGCGATACTGTAATTCCATTTGGTTCAACTACAACTTTTACATTATGAGATTTGTCATATTTCATAACTTTAGCAATATCTTCTACTACATTAATCATTTATTCTCCTTTTCATCTTTATCATTTATAACTTTATCAATCTGATCTGTAATGTAATCAACTACATCTTTACCAGTTTTGCCAATCGCTTGAATATTGTCCGATGTAATTTCATTTGCTACCATCATTGTATAAACGGTTTTAGTAGTTGGGGTAAGAACTGTTAGAATCATAGAAATAATCCCAATTGAAATAAATAGTTTAAATCCATTTTTTGTTAAATCATCAAATCCTATTAAACATATCCCAAATGCAACTATTGCAACAATTAGAAATAAAGTTCCCACTGCATCTGCTCTACTTGCAAAATAAATCAACCAAGGACTAATAATTGGTTTCATAATTTCTTATCTCCTATCTATATATTCCCCCATTTGAAACGAAAGTTTCATTTATAAATTCTCTAACTTTTTTAACTCTTTTTGAGCATTTTCGATAGTTTCTTTAAGATTCTTAATCTTATATTCTCTTTCTGCTAATAACTTCTTTTCATTTTCTTCTTTATCATTCGCATAAAACTTATCTTCAAAGTCCCAATAATCATGTTCATCTCCGCTCCATGAATGTTCCGATACAAAAAAACTTTTTCTTACCATAATCCAAGGAGCATCCCAATCACATCCATGACCACAACAATGTTTATCTTTTCTATAATCTTTATCCCAAGGACTACATTCACAATATCCCCAATTACGTTCAACATAACCAAATGTAATTTCATATTCGAAATCTGGTTTTAGATTTCCCCATCCATCACTACCATTATAAATAATTACATTCACTTTATAGATATAATAATCACTATCATGAATCACAATGTCATAATCGTCACAATTTCTTAAATCTGAACAAAATTCATCATAACATCCGTAGTTTTTCGTTAAATCTTCCCATAAACCAGATACTAAAAATGGAATATTAAATTTTTCATCATATGATTCTTTACATTCATTTTCGTATTTTAATGCATCAACTAATTGTTCTATAAATTCTTGAATAACAGTGTTGTCACTATACTTCATATGTATACATTCTCCCTTTAATATCCTCTCATCTCGAATAGTTTTTCTTCATATGAGATACACTCATATCTTTTACAATTATCTACTGTGCATTGAAATTCTCCACACCAAGGACTTCCATCCCCCATATGATCGCATGGACAATTATAATCTTTTTTGCAATATTCACAATTTGTATATTTCTCACATGCCATTTATTTATTCTCCATTCCATTTTTCAAATCTGTATTTCTGTTTAATTTCAGGATATTTCTTATGGTCTACTTCACTCATAAACATCTTATAAGGTCTTACATAGATTTCAAACTGTCCATACAATGCTTGATACACAACCATATATTCGTCTTTCTCTGTATGCTTTGCAATACATAAGATTTTATAAAGATATTCATTTGGTGAATTTACTGTATTTGTTATTTCTCTTTTAAAATGCTGAACAATATCACCTTGATTAAAACTATTTCGATAACTCATATCAAGCCTACCGTATTGCTTAAGAAGTTCTTTCATATAATTTTTCTTCGCCACTAATAATTTCTCCTTTATGATAATTTATTTGCAAGAACATTTAACGCTTTAATAACTTCAATATTTTCTTGAATATATTGAGGGGCTAGAACATTTTTTACCATTCATCGCCATCCTTTACAAATTCAAATTCTCCATTTGTGTATAAATTCAACTTCCACCCTTTTACAGTTTCCCATCTCTTAATATAATTTGGATGTCCATGTTTCTTTAGCATCTTTTTATTTATTCTCTTCTTCTTGTGCCATCTACATGGAATAAGTTTTGAAACTTTCATATCGTATTTATCAGGAACTTTAGACTCATTAACACCAAAAGTTCTATATATCTTTTTATAATCAACTAGATCAGATACATCAATGCAAAATGAACCACCATATTTATCTAATCGTGATTTATATTTTGTATTGTATTCATACTTCAAATCACCATCTTGAATATCATTAATTTGCATAATTGGTTTATTACCACTCATCAAATACATTTTCTTAATCTCTTTATTATCTTCTCCCATTTTATTCTCCATGAAATTCAGAATTTATTTATTCTTATTCTTTAATTCTCTTTATGATATTCTTCATCTAACCATTTAATACAATCAGTTAATGCATCTACATAACTCATATAAAATTTCCCCGATGGAGATTGGTAAGCATTAGTTTCCCCTACAGAAAAATCATGATTGCTGTCATATTCTCCATCAATAACTCTCAAAGAAATTAACAAAGGTGCCAATTCTTCAAGTGACATTACTCTAAGTCTATCTATATTTCTCATAATTCACCACCTCACATATTGGTTTCTATATCATGTCATTTCTTGCGTTTCATCCAGTTTGCCATTACCAAAATTTTCACTTTTATATTTGCCATATTTATTCCCCTTTCTTCTTTATTTGAATGTGTAGGTAGGGAATCGAACCCTACCATTCTATATTTCTCCATACAGAGTCACACCATGTCTACACTATTTATTTCTCCGTTGCATCAACTACAGTATTTCCTGCACCTTGTACAGTAACCCAACCATTCTTATAATGTGCTTCTGCTTCTTTCATTCTGATTAACTTATCAGTAATAGAAGCACTTAATTCTTTATTCGCTTTTGCCTGAGATTCTGATGCAATCCTTGTTTTCTCAGCATCAGCTTTTGCTTTTGTAATCTCAATATTTGCATCTGCCTCTGCTTGTAATTTTTCTGTTTGTTTTTGTACTTTTATTTTCTCCTGTTCAGCTTGTGCCTGTTGCTTTTCCTGCAATGCAGTAACACGATTGTCAATTGCTTTTTTCAGCTTTTTATCTGGGTGAACATCAATAATAGATGCATCGAGAACTTCAATGCCATATTTCTTAGAAAAGTCTTTATTTAAATAGTCTGTAATAGCTTCGTTGAGTTTAGTACGATTACCAGAATAAATATCCATCATAGAATAATCCGTTGTAATTTCAGAAATTTTAGATTTTAAAACTGTCTTTACACGATTTTCAACAATATCTTCACCATCCATACCTTTAAATTTTTTATATGTATCAATTACTTGGTCTTCAATATATCGGTATGTCATCTGAAAACTAATTGCAATACTCGCATCATCAGATGTAGCAACTTTAAATGAATCATCTCCTTCAGAACCTTCTCTTTTATCTTTTGACAATACAAGAATTTCATTGCTTGTTGAAAACTCTTTCATATATTCCATTGGTGGAATAAAATGTGCGCCTGGTTTTAATAACTTGTCCTTTACCCCACTAGCATAGGTATACGTTATGCCTACTTTACCAGTGCCAATAATTTTAATATGGGAAATTGTAAAAATTCCTCCAATTACTGCACATACAATTACTAATCCTGCTACTACTTTACTTTTTACTGATTTTTTCTTCATTCTTTATCCTCTTTCTTTTTATTCTCTTTTTCGTTTTCATAATCATCGTCTTGACGATTAATATGCATTTCAATTTTATGGATTACTAACCAACCAATTGAAAATAAGATAAGTGCGCCAATTGCAAAACCAACAGCACTTAGTAAAAATATCACCCACATATATTCATCGCCACCTTTCTAATATTACATTACCTTGTATCATCTGAGATTATTATTTCAACCATTATATCTTTCTCTAATTCAGTTTCTTCCAACCACGATACTTTAATACCTCGATTCTTAATCTCAATATCATTGAACATCTCCTGAGAACAAAATCTTGGATTTAGCTGAATTTCTTTAATTTGCATCATTTCTATTGCATTTTCGTCAATTTTTACTCCTATGAAAGCAAGATTTCATGTATTATCTTTTGTCTTTACTCTACTCTTAATAATTATTATTTAACAATTATCTATTAATTCCTTATATACTTTTAATTTCTCAGCTAATTCAGGATTATCACTTGCGTACATCTCATATCGCTTTGTCTGATCCATTTCTGTAATCATTTTGTCCATCTGTTTCTTAATTTTATCAGCTTCTTTCTTACGTTTAACTTTCTCTTTACGTTCTTCCACACGTTTATCGTAAGATGATGTATCAACTTTACAGATAACTTCAGCTGTAATATTTACATTGCATTCATCTGTTGTAAGAATTTCATCAATCGTAAGAATGTCTTTATTTGTTCCACTAACTAAAATTTTATCACCCACGTCATAGGTTTCTCCATCATCATAAATTGCATAGGAATACTTATAATAACCCTCTTTTGTTACTGCAACAGCCTTATATCCTTCTAATTTTGCCATGTTATTATCCTCACTTTCATCTTATTTATTTCTTTTTAATTCCTGTGTTCAACAGCAACATAACCACTAATAAACACAACAAGCCAACGAATAATGTCATTATCTATATACCTTTCTTTTTAATGAATTTCTCGTTCCACATCATAAACCTTTTTATAATTTCCTCTATCTCTTACAGATACATCTTTGTTTTTCACAAAATTACTCCTTATTTTTCTATATGAAGCAATTTCATGCTATCAATAACACCCTCTAAATTCCTTAAAGTATTCTAACGAATACCAATCTTTTACATCTTTATCGTTCACAATTTCAATCAAATCACAACATCGTGCCAACACCATATATTTCTTATTTTCTGTAAGATTATGTTCTTCCGCAGCTTTATTAGCTGTAACATCCTTACCTAATGCAATAGTAATTTCTAATACCTCTTTATAACCATTCTTATTTCCTAATACTATTTTCTTTTCCAAATAATTTTCCTGCTTTCTTACATAATTTTAAAAAATATTCAGATACTTTATTCTCATTGAACTTCTTAATAAAATTTAGAGTATCTCTTTCTTTGATAATAGTTAATTTATCCATAATAATATATTCTCCTACTTCTTTTTAATTTTTGCACCAATTAATAACATTACTACAAACAAAACCAATAATCCTACAAATAAAATCATTTAACCATTCCTTTTATATTCATTATCTAACCACTTAATACAATCCTCATAAGCGTCTTCATAATCCCCGAATACTCTACCTGATGGTGAAAAATAACTTTCTCTATATCTATATATTTCTAAATAATCTACATATTCGTCAACTGTTCTATAACATTTAATTAATAATGGAGCTAATTCTTCTAAAGACATTGCTCTGATTCTATCAATATTCCTAATTCCCATTAATAAACCTCCCACTATAAATCATAAATCTTTTTATAATATCCTCTACCCCTTACAGGTATATTTTTACTTCTTCTAACTGCTTTATTTGATTGCCTTTTATGATATTTCTTTCCTGTTCCAGTAACCCAATATCTTTTATAATGAGTAATTTCATTTAAGTCTTTTGTATAATATCCATACTTATCCACAGGAGAAGAAACTAAATGTCCCAATGCATCATACAGATATTTCATTCTCTCTTTATATTTTTTATCTCGTTCTCTTTTTGTACTTCTTCTCTTTTTAGGGTTTCTATTGCAGATTCTTCTGATTTTTTCTGATGGGAACTTATCACATGTACCTGTCCAACATAATCTCCCATCTGTTTTTACACAATAACAACATTCTGTTATGTCATCTTCTGAATAATGACCAGGAAAATATTTATCACAATATGTCATTCTCTCTTCGTATTCATCTTTAATATATCCACATTCCTTACAATTCATATCAAAATATCTCCTTTATTGTACTATGTATAAAGTTAATTATCCTTCTCAGAATCTATTTTAAATTTTCAAGATTTCTAATATCTCTTTTTAATCTTCTGAGTACACCCCCACATTTAATATTTTTTGAATCTCTTCCTAATCTTGATAATCTGTCCTTCATTAACGCTAATTTACTTTCTCTGTTCATCATAATATTTTCTCCTTTTATACATTTTAATTTGCTATATACAGCCTATAATTTTAGACTTATAATCTTATATTCTCTCTCTTATTTTTAATAGGATTCATTCTTTATCTCAAATATTAAAATTGAAATTTGAAGTTATAGAAACGATTTTAATAAGGGTTATTTGTTATTATATTTAACAGAAATCCCTATCCACAAAATCAAATTCCCTCACTATGCTTTAACATATACTCACAACAGTTATTAAGATATTCTCCAAATGGTTTCATTTCTTCTTCGCATAAATTAAACTTGCATCCCACGCCAAATGTATTCCACAAATTAATAGAATATATATTAACTGATACCCCTCTTAAATCGTTTGTTTCATGTTTAATTCTCTAATGCTAAACCAATCAACATTAAAATAACCTTGTACTCTATACATATAAACCACTACTGGATATTCATTCTCTTCTGGTTTATTTTTAATTTCGTATTTATCAATCAATGGATTATTAATCTCATGCTCATCAGAGTACTTATCATTAGAATCTTCTAATATATATGGAACTTCAAACACATCCATCCATGAACTAACACTATCAAATAATGATTCTTCTGTTTGGAATTGCTCACCTCCAAATATGACATCATCACCTTTCCATTTGTACATTTCTTTTGCGAAATTAAGATAATCTTCATAGTTATTGCATAAACTCCACCATGTATTAGTAAACCTTTTTGATTTGCGTACTATTACTATCACCTCTATTCAGTTGCATTTTATGGAATCTTGAGCAGAAATGCTCTTAGAAAATTACATATTATCTAAAGCTTCAATGAATTCTTTACCACAATCACAAAATGTATAAATCATAGATTTCATAAGTCCCCAAGACATTCCTGAGTGACCTTGATTCTTCATTACTTTAATACCTGCTGCAATAGAATCATCCTTAACAATTTTAATAATATCTAAACATTGACCTAACTCCATCCCCTCGTACAGATCACCTAATCTAATAGGTACACATCTATTCCATTCATCCCATTTATCTTGTGATAAAATTTTATGTCCTTCTTTAATCCAATATTTTGTTAGTTCTGGAATTTTCTTTTTATGTTCTTCTTCCCTTCTGATTAAATCTTGTCTCATTTTTTCTTGTTCATCTTTAAATTCTTTAAATGTTTTACCAATACATTTAATATATGCTTCATCTACTGTCATATCGGATGTTAATTTGTGACCATTAAATTCTCCAAAATATTTTTTACCAGTAGCTTCTGCCTTACTATGCAATAATTTAACTGAATCTTTAATGGATGATCCACAATCAAAATCAATTTTAATATACTCCATATATCTACTCCTCTTTTCCCACAGATGAAAGTTTACTTTCAATCATTCATTAATGTATTTTAATATCTTCTCTGTTACATGATATCTCTCAATCAAATTAATATTACATTGAGTTTCACCATTTGCATCACGTAAAGATCCTTTACAATGCGGAGTAAGAAGTTTATTCAACGCAAGCAAAATAATTTTCTGATTTTCGAATAGTTCTTTCTTATAATTCATTCTACAATCTCCTTTAAACAATCATTCCAGCCATTAGCATATCCATCTATCCATTTATTAGGATAATGATTTTCATGATCTTCTTCTGGCGGCGGTTTCAATGGACACCAATCGGGTTTAGATTGACGATATCCGTATATACAGTCAATTAATTTCATGTCATTTTCGCTATCCCCATTGGTCACATAGCAATATGCATATTCTCTACTTTTTGTCCTGTATTCTTGACAAAATATACAATCTATACAAGTTTCTGGTGTATCAATTACAAATACCGATTTACTCATCTAATTTCTCCTGTAATTATAATCAACTTTTGTATTTTATCTCTAATTTAAATAGGATATATTATAAGAATTCTCCGTTTTTAAAATATCCTCTAATGTTAGAGCTTTAAATCTTCTCAAATCAACTCTGCCCCTAGCTGCTTTCATTATATTGTCTTCTACTGTACCTATATTCGGGTTTGTATTTTTGCTAAAATCAAAAAACAGTCTTTGACCTCTTTCCGTATCTATCACGAGATAATTGCCATTTCCCCCTTTCCACTGCTGGCATTTATAAAATTCTTCTGCTACAAGCTTGTCTTCTAAATAAAATAATGCTCTCATATTATCTTCTCCTCAGTCATTAATAATTTCGTAGATAATATCATCATGATAATCTCCACTCTTATCTCTTATTGAATCTCTTAATATATGTTTTTGACCATTATGTAATTTGCAAAACTTATCATAATGTTTTTCAACAGGATTTCCACCAACCATTCTCCATTCAATACGGTGAAAACGTAGAACAAGTTCTTCTAACTTTTTATATAAGTCATTACCTATAATTGGATTTCCCCTATCAAAAGAAACTAATCCAAAATTATAGACTTTTGAACAATAATAATCTGTTTTATACGAAAGATAACCAATGAGTTTACCAACATTATTCACAATCGCATAATCAAAATCACCATCGTCAGGAATATCCTTAATATTAGGATACCATTGTGCCAAACAGCCAGTATAATAAAACATATCTTCTGTATAATATAATTTCCGAAATTCCTTTTCGATTTGATCTTTATATAATATCGCAGGCGTTAACATCTAAATTTCACCACCTTTTATAATTTCAATAACCCTGTCTAATACATTTCCTACATTTTCATAAGCAATATCTAACTTTTTATCTCCTGTGTTTACAATTGTTAAGAAGTATCTCATTTTTAATTGTTTCAACTGTTTTACGACTTCATCTAAATCGAAAGCTGTTGGTTCTTCTCGAATCATTCTTCTAACAGTTGCACACATTATATTCTCTTCTTCGGTATTTGCTTTTGCATAGTTGAACTTTTTAATAAATTTATCAGCATCTATCAGTCTACTCATTTTTATTCTCCATTTCATTAAGCAATTTCTCACAACGTTTGATATGATATATTAATTTTCTATTTGTCCTTTTATCCATGTTTCCATAATGAAAACATCTATTATATCCAAGAATATCTTCTGCTAATTCCTTTGAATATTCTACAAATTGCTTCGTAACTTTAACATTATTCATTCATTTACATCCTTATATGTGTCTTTCAAGGCATATTTCAGTCAAAAATACACCTCAAAAGACGTAATTTTTACGATGAAAGGGAACTTTCATCTGATCTTTTTATATTGACAATTTGACATTATAATATGATTATTAAACTTTTTACATTGACAACAATTTCCACATGACATATCTTGTTTATATTCGCAATTTCTACACAAACATGTTTGACATCCATCTCGTTTGAATGAAAATAAAGGTTTATCCATTACTTAGTTCTCCCTTTGCTCCACAATTATCAGCAATAGTCCAATCATCACACGCCATGTTTTCGATTGTATATGTAATATCTTCTGAATCTCTGATATTAATAACTCTACCATCGTAACAGTGCATCATAACTTCATTACCATCCAGATCCCACCAACCTGTCCAATGTTTTCTTTTAATCTTGTGTCCTCTTTTAAGTGAAAATAATGCGCTTGCAAAATTCATAGTTACCTCCCAATTTTTAATAACATTTTTAACAATAATTTCTGATATTTGAATAAATGTAAATTATCATAAACTAATTCAAGATACTCTTCTGGATGTTTCTGATAATATAAAATCTGTTTCTTCATTACTTCTTCTGAATTTTCTTGTGTTGTAGTTTCCCCATTCTCCAAATTTAATTCTCATAGGACTACTACGTTTACTATCTTCTGATTCTATATTCTCTAATTTACTTCCATTTTTGAATTTAATTTCTATCGTGAATCACCTCTAAATCTTTTCTAAACATATGGTATAATCAACTTTTCGTGAAATTCCATTGAACGCTAATTTATCATTCACTTTATTAACATACCATGCATAAGGACTGATACCTTCGTTCATTTTTTCTGCTAATTTATCTGCTTTTTCCTGGTGCTTATATGCTATATTGCCATATTTAAGTTTTTCTGAATCCCATCTAGCATTTTCTATCATATTTTTAAACATTAAATACGATTCAAACTCTTTAATATATTCTCTAACTACCGAAAGCATTTTAGGAATGTTTTCTTCTAATACTGGATCGCCAATAAATTCTATTGGATATATAATTGCGATTCTATTATCAAATGGATCAACATTGAATATTTCTTGTATGCAATAAGCTTTATCATCTAAAATTTGCAACCTATCACCTTCTTTCTTATCACGTACAAGCTAATTCAATTTCATTATTCTCATACTTAAAATATGAGTGTTTCCATCTACACTACATTCATCTTCGCCAAAACGATTTTTATAAAATTTTGTGATTTTTCCTGTCTTTAATCTAGCGTATGAATTTTTACCATAAACATAAACAACTTCATCACCGATATTTAATTCATTTCCTTTACAATCTGTCATTTTTATTCATCCTTTCTTTCTCTTTCATCTGTTTACAAAATTTTCTATATTTCCTTGTATATTCATAAGATTCTCCAAATATATTATTCACACCTTGAAAAAATAATTTCATCTCCGCCACCGTATTAATGGGTTATCGTACAATTCAGATAAATATTCTTCTGAATATAAAAAATTAATCTCATTTAGCCATCTTTTAAAATCTTCACTATTTTTAAAACAATGACAACATCCTATTCTAGAATTTTCATTACGATAGTATGTATCTTCCTCAATTCCCTTATACATTAATTCTCTTCTATATTCCATTCCACATTTATCGCATCTGTACCAAAAAACTCTAGGAATAAATGTTTTGATTTTAATAGAGTTCATGAAATACTTGATGTATTTTTCTTTTGGGTTTCTTTCCATTTATTTATTCTCTTCTTTCTTGTTTGTTGATTTATATTTTTGATACATCTTTCGATATATTGGAGTTACAATTTTGTACCCATTAGTATTCAGATTTGTTTTTAATAGATCATCATGATATTCTCTTATTTTTGATGCACATTGTAAGTTTTCATTTCTTCGATATAATCCATATCTTTCTATTTCGTCATGATATGATGTATATGTAATATATTTTTGTTTGGGGGAATTCATTGATTTATAGTTTAAAGACATAAAATAATCAATTAGCTCTTTACATTCTTTATACGGGGCAATGAATATTCTATCATTAAAAATAGATTTAATATATTTATACCCAGAGATGCAGAATCTTTTACTTTCATTGTTCTTTCATATTGAAACTGTTCATAATCTTTTGATATTATACTCATGTGTTTTGACGTTCCATATAAATCATCTGCACATAAACCACTAATCACATACTTTTCTTTTATATATCTTTTTACATATATAAATGGATGAATACATTGAACAGCAGATTTTTTGTATGTACGAAACCGATTTACGATATATTCAACATCACTAATTAATGTATTTATTTCTTGTTTAATAGGAACTTCAATTAGGTTTAATCCAAACAAATCAGCAATTCTTCTGGCACTTTTTATATCACTTGATTCATATTTTTCTAAATAAAATGTATATAGCGTTGGTTTTACCCCAATGTCTAAACAAGATAATAATATTGACAGGCTATCCAATCCACCACTGAATAAAATGGCGACAGAATCTTTATCTTTTATTTCATTCTCCAAAAAATTATTCATTATTTTCCGCATTTATTATATCTCCAAATAAGTTTTTATATATTGCTTTTACAATAGTTATTGGTATTGTTCTTCCAGCTCGTTCATATAATTTTGTCTCTGGTATTTTTGCAATATTTTTAACTAAATTAAAATATTTATCATTCAGTAGTTGTAATCTCCAACATTCTTTTGGAGTTAATTTCCTCACTGAGCCATCCTTTTCCAATATATGCTGATAACAAGTTGTCGTAAGAGTTTGCGCCACACCATGTCCTACTCTGCCTCTTCGTGTTTTACTATTATAATGAGCAACATTAATACTATCTCCAATTGTTGCTTCTGTATATCCTTTCTTTGTTGCTTCTCTCACGTTGACTATTGGATTTCCATTATCATCAAATTTTAAACCAGTTATTAATCCATTATATGCATTATTTATATCCACATAATATTTTTGATCAACTTTATCTTTTTCTAGTATGTCAAGTAATGATAATTTCAGAGGAATTTCATTTGGAATTAAAAAGTCACCATCATCATTTAGAATTGAAACCATAATCACTCTTTCACGATTTTGCGGAATGCCATATTTCTTTGCGTTGAATATCTTCCAATAATTTTTATAACCATATGAAGATAATGTATCACACCATTCATTAAAAATGTTTATATGGGCTTTACTAACTATATTTTTAACATTCTCCATAATTAAATATTTTGGTCTTTTGTATTTGATGAGTGGTTCACAATTCCAAACTAGCGATGATTGTGTTCCACTATCTCTTTTAAAACCTAATTGTTGACCTTCATTGGTAATATTTTTACATGGAAATGAATATGTAAATAAATCAATATCAGGAAGATTATTTGTATTTATACTACGAATATCTCCATAGTTTTTTATGTTTTTACATGAATTATATAATTTTAAAATTTCTTCATGTGATTTTGGAAGTTCAGATTTACCAGTAGAAAAATTATAAGCGACATTTATTGTTTTTAGATATGTAATCATCTCATCATCAGATAACCCATCGTTTGATATGTTTATAGATTCATTATGAATTGCGTCATATGATAATATTGCATATTTATCAACTTCACTTGTACCAACAAGATGATAATTTATTCCCATTTCTTTGAGGGCAATTGTAAATATGCCAATTCCTGAAAATCCTTCAAATACATTTAGCATATATGCACCCCCTATTTAATTGCAATATATCCCACAAAATTCATCCAACGCCAAAATACATCTACTTGTCTGAATCCTGCTTGATGTAATAACTCAACATTCCATTTATTTGTACATGGAACTAGAACACCCTCTAGTGATAATTTTTTTCTATTTATTTGTTCTTGTGAATACCCATTTAATTTCTTTAGTCCGTAATAATTCTCAACGAACATATTATTTAATGATGATGTTTCTCCTAATACTTTCTCCACCATTAAAAATATCCCATCATGATTTAATGATTTATATACATTCGCCAAAATATCCTGCCTATATTCAATAGGAGTAAACTGAATACATAATGTAGATGTGATTATATCGAAATATTCTCGTGGGAATTCATTTCTTAAATCCATATTTAAAATAGATACTCTTCCATTTTGTATTTCTTTATCAAATCTTATACGTGCTTTATCAAGCATTGGCTCAGATACATCAATTCCAATATAATGTCCATGATTATATTTCGATAAGAAATCAGCAATTTGCAATCCATCTGAGCATCCGATATCTAATACTGAAAATGGTTGTGAACAATTTGATAATTCGTTTTCTGAATATCTTTGTAATATTTTATTGATTCTAATAGATGCCAAATCAAGAATAGATTTACGCATTAAGTTGTACTGTGGAATTGATCTTGAAAGCATATCTTCAAAACATTCTGCTACATTTTCATCAAATTCCCACTTATTATCTGGTAAAATATTGTCTTTGGTTTCTATAACACAACATCTCCCTTCTTACGATGTATTAAGTTGTAAATTTTTGAAAAACGCCTTGAATTAAGGCATAAGAAATAATAGAAATTTTAAATATAATATTAACTACGATGAAAGAAATATTTTATGTTATTCCTCAGTAATGCAAGTGTTTGTTACTTTTTTTATATACATCCTCATATAGTTCTTGCTTATCGCCATTGTATGTATACTCAACATAGATTCCATCACCAGAAACCGTAGTAGAAGCAAGACATTTATAATTCTGTAAAGTCTTGCATGACCAGACTATAAACACATCGTCAAAATCAAACTCTACATCAGGATAATTTTTGTGATACCATTCTACTAATTTCTTTAAACATACTTTCTGGAACTGGTTCATTACTGTCATATTGTTTACAACCTATTAGAAAAAATAAACTAATCAAAATTATAAATATTCTTTTCATATCAAAAATACGTTATTTGCCTCCTTAAAAAATAAATCATTCATTTTATCTGGTGGATGTAAGTATATTCGACTTCTCCATTTATACAATCCAAACATTAATCAATTCTCCTACTTGTATTTAGTCATCTGGATCAAATTTTAATCCTTCATATAGCTCATCATTCGCAACCAATCTTAAAGCAAGATCACTAAACTTATCTCTACATAAAGAACACAACAAAACTGCTTTTGAAAGATATTTAGAACCAAACGACACATGTATTTTGATTGGTATGCAATAAGACGTATCATTTGTTTCTTTGCCACATAAATCACAATAGTATTTAATCATTTATGTAATCCTCCTTGAAATAAATTTTTCAACTCTTATGTACAACTAATAAAATATTACTCAAATATAAAGCATATAAAATCAAGTATGTACCACTTACTAAATATAATATTTTTATAAAAACATTAATCCAATTTCCCTTAGACCAGACGATTCCCATGATTGACATAAAAATTCCTATAAGTAATAAATAGACATTTAATATATTCATTGTTTCTCCTTTTCACCCAAATGTAATTACTCCACATGGATATTCTCTAAAAAATTCCGATACTCTTTCTAATTGTTCATTTGTTAATTTAAAATATCTTTTACCCATCCATCGTCTGAGATTTTTTCTACTTGTTATAATTTTCTTGGGATAATTTTTTATTCTAAATAAATCATTATATTCTGGAACATTTACAAATAGTTGATTATAACCTCGAATTTCACGAGTAAATGAAATTTCTAAATCAGGATTTCCTTCTCCATATCCAAGTTGCCACCAATACTTCCCATATACACATGGAATATCTTCATTGCATGATTTCATAAGGAGATTGTATAAATTTTTATCGTATAATCCACTTTTAATATTCTCTTGTAAATCACCTGTAAGATAATATATTTCTTTTGGTGCATATTCTTTCATTTTTTCAAACTCTTCATCTGTAATTGGTCTACTAAACCATGTGTGACACCCCATTCTTTTACACCTCCTATGAAAGATTTCTTTCAACTCGAATTTTACTAATTTAATTTGCACAAAATCTTATTAATCTGTTTTTCACAAAATGATTCGTAATCAGAATATCCCATAATTAACATCTTATTTTTCAATTCTCCAAGAGTCTTAATGAATTTATCATGATCTTTTTTCTTTACTTTACAATATACAAAAATATAATCAGAATCATCCTTTGTGAAATCACCTTCAAATTTTACCGTAATTTTATTTTTTATGAATAAATCATCAGCAAGATAATTCTTACAATCAACATACATATATTGTTTGTATCTTGATAACTTTGATAACGTTAAACAAATATAATTATTCATTATTCACCTCATTAGTTTTTTCAACTATCATCACAGCTTTTATATTTCTTCTCTATTCCACATTTTTTACAACGATAAGTTTTCATGCGATATAATGGATATTTGTAAGGTGTTCCATCTAAATGTTCTCCATATACATAAGTTTGAACCTCTCATCACTAAAGTGACGAGATTCCTAGTCAATAACACCAACATGTTAAGTATCACTAGGCTATCTCCGTAGTTCCTACGGTTCTCATTCTCAAACCTTCATTGAGAATATTTATTGCTGCATTTATATCTCTGTTCAATTCTGATTTACAATTATGACAAATCCAGAATCTAATATCTTCTGATTTTCTCCCATCATTATTACCACAAATGTGACAAATCTGAGAAGATGGATAGAACCTATCTATGACAGATAATTCTTTTCCATACCATTGAGTTTTATATGTAATCATTCTACGAAATTCAGCCCATGAAACATCACCAACTCGTTTATTACGAATAGTAGAATCTGTTTCTTTCATAGACTTAACATCTAAATCCTCAATACATATCACATCATAATTCTTTACAATATTTGTAGTTAATTTCTGTAAAAAATCTTTACGTTGATTTGAAATATGTTTTTGTAAATTTGCAACTTTAATTCTTGCTTTATCCCAACGATTGCTACCAATTGTTTTTCTTGATAATTCACGTTGTAGTTTAACAAGTTTATTTTCTGATTTTTCATAAAATCTTGGATTTTCAATTCTAGTCCCATCAGAAAATATTGCAAAATCACAGATTCCTAAGTCAATCCCAATATTTTTATCTGTTTTTGTGAATTGTGGAAACTCTACATCAGTACAACACAATGAACAGTAATAATGTCCATTTGGTTCTTGGGAGATAGTAGCATTAATTATTCTTCCTTGAGGAATTTGTTTATCCTTTGTTTTAACCCATCCGATTTTTGGAAGTTTAATTTTTCTGTTATCATATCGGATATTCTTATTTGTGCAACTGGTTCTATAAGACTTATATCTGTTCTTTTTTGATTTGAATTTTGGATAACCTGAATATTCTTTAAAGAACTTCTGATATGCCATGTCTAAATCTTTCAAAGATTTCTGCAAAGCGTCTTTATCAGGTTCTTTCAACCATTCCAATTGTTTTTTCAAACTTGTCATATCTTTTGAACACATATTATAAGTTATAGATGTCTTATCTTTTTCATAAGATTCTTTTCTCATATTGAGATAATAGTTATATACAAATTTACAACATCCAAATGTTTTCTGGATTAACTCCTGCTGTTTCTTGGTTGGATAAATTCTATACTTAAATGCCTTTTCCACAATTTCACCTCTTTTCTATATTATAGTTCTCTATATTTTCGTTCACTAACTCATGACTAAAGTCACGAGAATGCGTTCATGTTTTATTAACCATCTCATTTGAAATCAACTTTTCATTACTAAGCAACACATTAATATTGTTATAATTATTGAAGTTGTACATGAGATGATTACATTTCCTAATTTATTTTGATCAGCATACCATTTTGCTCCAAATATATTTAAAATAATTAACACACCCATTATACAATAACCAATGTCATTCATCGTTATTCCCTTTCATCTCATCATTCCTCTGAATTTTCCTGTTTGTTTACTTGTAATTCCCATAGTGTCGTCTCTTTTATTCTCTTCCTCTATTTTTATTTCTTCATAAAACTAAATATCCAAGCTATCATATCAACAGTCCAACCGTTACCAATAGCTTCAAATCTTCTTGTCTTTGGCATTTTTACAATACTTCCATCTTCGTTCAACCCAAACTCTGTATATCCATCTGGTAATGTTTGAAGTCTTTCTATCTCAACAGGACAAGTTTTCTTATATGTTTCTCCACCTAACCAAACATTGAATTTAGTTTCAGTCCTACATCTCGGAACTGTTGGTGCTTTATTGTCAAGAAAATACATCCTATCTTGCTGAGAAAAATGTCCTTTGCCACTTAAATCATATTTTATGTAATTCTCACATTTGACTAATGTGTTTCTAATACGATTATCAAACTGCTTAATTAGTTCAGAATCATTTACAATCACATCCTTTACTAAAATTCCTCTATCTTCTGGTTCTCCTTTTATTGGAATATTCGTCCAATATAATCTCTTGCGCCTCTGAGCTGAAACTAATTGGCTGTTTAAAAGCACAGGTTCAACACCAAGTTCTTTTGTAATAGCAGCTTGTATAGAATCATCAATCCTATAATTATTCTCATATAGAAAATATTTTGGATTAGATTCATGTAATGCTCTTACATATTCCATAAATAAATTCCATCCATTGCCCTCTGGTTTAACTTCTCTCTTATACTTTGCCGTTTTTGAACACTTAGAACTTGACCAGAAGGTGCATGGAGATCCCCCAATCAACAAATCAATACTTTCATATTTACTAAAATCTTCATCAAAAACATCACCACATTGATGAATAGATGGATAATTATATCTACTTATCTTAATTGCATTCTGTTCAATCTCGTAAGCATAGTAATCTTTAACCTTAAATCCAGCTCTATCCAATGCAATTTTGCCACATGATATACCATCAAATAGACTTAATACTCTTAATCCATTCTCCGATGAATTGTTATTTTTATCGGATAGTCATGAATGTTCGATTTACGCAGCATTACAGATTTTACAGAAAGGAATTTAGGTAAATTCTAGGATAAAGCAGTTGTACAACTCCCTATAAAATAAGGGAATTTGAATCATTTAGTTGAAAATAACATTTCTTTGTTTTTGGAAATAATTTGGGTGATCACCCATAGAAATTTACTTGATATGTATTAATCGTCCCATGAATTAGGATTCATAGGACATTCAGGACATCTACAGATTAATTCTCCATCTTCGTCCATATAATAATCATCCCCATAACCACCACATTCATAGCAGTAGTCATATGGATCTTCTTCGTAATCATCACACATAATCACTCGCCTGTATATAACTCTGGCAATGGCATCCATGCGACAACTTTACTCATTACTTTCATTTTTCTTCCACCTGTGCCATATGTATACCAATTTATCTCTTCTTTAAGCTTTATGTCTTTATATACTCTTTTTACACAATAAGCCGAATATATTTCATCTCGTTTTGTTTGAATAAGAACATTTTTTGATTCATAGTCATTAAATGATGATTCATATACTAATTCTGCTTCTGGTAATCTCTCTTTTACTGAAATCCAATCATTCTTATTCATCTTTCACCTCTAATTTCTTCAAATCCTCAATGCACCAAGGTTCTTTATCTTCCCATCTGATGAAATCGAACATATTACCAAAAAGATTTGTTGATATGTAATCAAGAGTACCATCATTTGAATACCAATCACAATCCGTTCGTGTTGGTTTTTTATCGTATATATAAATTTCATTGCTATTATCTCTTGCAATATATTTGCAGCTAGGTAAAAGAACATCAAGAAATTTCTTCTCTCTTGATGTAATTGTAGGTTTCTCAATATATTCTGATTCAGCCCATCGGTAGAGAATATTATCCTCACGATAACATAAATTATCAATATCAAATAAACATTGTTCACAATAAATATCATCGCAACCAACGACCTTATTATCTTTTGTCACTGCAATTATGTCTCCTTTACACGCAACATCTATAATTTCTTTGGCAAATTTTTCTTTGTTTTTCATTCATTCTTCCTCATTTCTATAAACACCCACCACAACATCCATGTCTAACATTTGCATTAAAAATACAATCTATATCTTTCGCATACCCACGATACTTTTTAGGTATTCTATCTTCATAGATTTCCCATTCACCCTCATTACAATAACTATACCAATTATCGTCAAACCAACATGAACCACCAGATTCCCAAAATCTAGGATATTTATTGTTCTTTTCGTCTGTTTCATACCCTTCAAATACACATTTCTCATTATCAATAATAAGTGTTAATGTTCCTCTACATAAATTTGGATATGAACCAGTATATGAAACAAATTTTATGTGTTCGTTTTCTAACCTATTATCATTTCCTTTATTAATTAACATTATTTTCCTCCATGAAAGACGCATTTCAATTCTTAATCACTTTTATATTTTCATTCTGTACAAATATTTATCTCTTCCCTTTCTTGAAAGCATGATTTAGCACATTGTAAATTCCTTATAATCTACGTCATTCATTTCCTTACTTTCTTTCTAATTCTATTTACTTTCACACATAACCATTCAAAAAATAATTCATATATTTTTCGTTTTCTACTTTTATAAACCTTATTTAATTTCATTAGGCATCCTTCTAATATATTTACTTAACCATAATAATCTAAGCTTATTGGCTGTATCGTAATTACAACCTCTAATGTATTTACTTAACATGTCTATAACAACATCATAAGATTTAATATTATACAATCCCATAACATCCATTCGTGAATCTCTTGAAATATGAGTAATTAAATTCTTTCTTTCTTTTTCTAATTGCATAATTAAAATTTCATTCATAATATTCATCTCCATCTTCCATAAACTATTCTCCTTTTATCTAATATCATATTACATAAAATTCTTGAAAGATAAACAATAATCCACTGAATATCTTCATCTATATTTTTCTCATATTCCTTGATTTTCTTCTTGATTTCATCTTCGCTTAAATGTTCTCTTTCGATTTTATCCTCTAAATCTTCTTTATTTTCTTCTATCGCATAGTCTCGCCAATATCCTTTAAAATCCCATGTTGACACAATAAAATGATATAATAGAACAGCAATTCCATTTCTTGTTATTTTCCAATTACCGTCCTTCATAGGAATAAACAAACCATATTCTTTAAATTGAGGATTACATTCTAACTCTTTGATTGCATTAATCAAAATTCCTGATTTTTGTTTACTACTCTGATATTCATTATCAATTTCGAAATAACTTCCCATTATCATCACCTTAAATTACATCTTCCTTGTATTCAGACATATCAATAATCCAATATGGTTCTTTCGTAATTTCATCTATATCTCTAATAGCTAGTGAGAATAAAAAATTAACCATTCCATCAAATAAGACAGCAAGATAAGAAGTATTTTCTTTTCGTGTTCTATATAACCTATCTGTTATTAACTTAAAATAAACTTCACAACTTTCGTACTTGTTTTCAAAAACCCAATTCATAGTAGGAATTAGAAAATTTTCTATTACTGTATCATAAGTTAAATCAGAAACGCTTGTATAATGTTTATGATAATATGCATTTAACGCTGCAAAAGAACAATTATATTTTTCTTTGTTATACCAACCTTTGATAATCATTATTACATCTTTATATAACTTTTCACTCACAAATTATTCCTTTCTTATCCATGAAAACAACATTTCAATTCTTAATCACTTTCATATTTTTATTCCAGCTACCTGAAATTGTACCGTCTGGATGAATAATAAATTCTCTGCAAACATGATTATCTTCTACTTTCTCAACTTCACTTAACATTTTCATATTTGAATAACTAAAAGTAATTAATGTATCTTTGTATTTCCATATTTCATATACATAGTAATCTTGAATTGTTTGTTCTACTAACTCAAAATGATTATATGCATATTCAAGAATCTCATTGTATAACTTCTCTTTATCGTCATATTTAATACCACTATGATCGCTCAACTTCATAAGTTTTCTAAAAGATAAATCATCTGCAAACGAATATGCATCTATCATTTCTAATACATCTTCAATTGTATTTGCATCACATAATACACATTGCAATCTCATTTTTGTTTCAACTAATTTGCCTTTAATACATTTTAAATCAAATAAGGAAGGCATGTGCGTATTAAAAATTTCATTATTTCTCTTATCGGAAATTGCATGACGACTAATATCTATAAAATCAAACAACCCATCAATTTTGTCAAGATTATCTTCTAAATATTTACCATTTGTATTCATTGTAAGAAATTTAATATTATGGTTTCTTAATACATCACATAATTTATCAAATTTCTTAAATAACAATGGCTCACCACCTGTAACGGAAACCGAATATAAAATGCCAGCATTTTCCATTTCAGTTAACATTTCATCAACTTGTTTTACAAAATACTCTGCATTTTCACAACGTTCAGCATTCTGCTCTACGCAGAAAAAACATTTTGCATTACACACATCGGTTAATTTTAGATGTAAATGCCATAGCCACTCGTTTCTTTCTACTAAAATTTTATTACCGAATAAATTTACTTCCATTTTATCATCATAAGTTATGGGTAACTTTTCAACATTACACTTATGAATATAATCTTTTATATCTTTAATTTGTGCAAACATAAAAATCTCTCCAATTCTTTCAATAAAAACACATTTTACCTATTAATAAGTAATTCTTTAGGGCAATAAATAATTCTCTTTCCTGCTTTTTGAGCTTTACGAATGGTAGACCAAACACCACCTGTTTTATTGCCATCCCAAATTGCTAGTAAGACATCACACTTATCAACTATGTATTGATCTCTTACGTTATCACAACCTTTATAAAATTTATCTGATAATTCAACCCATTCAGTTGCTTTTAGCTTTAAAAATTTATAATATTTATGTGATGAGTTATAATCTTTACAAGGAAGAATACAGTGTAATTTAATGCCATTTATGTAATGCATTGACACTCCTGCAATCGCAAATGCAATATCACTCCCAGAAGCCATTCCGCAATATAGTTCTAATGGTTCATTTCTTTCTGCACAAATTTGAATATATTTACTTAATTCATGCGAAATCCAATATCTGATATGTTCCCATTCTTTACTTGTTTCATCTTCTGGTAGTCCCAGTCTTTGATTTCTATGTCCTGTAATTCCTACTTTCATAAATACTTTTCTCCTTTCTTCTCCATGAAACTGCCGTTTCAAATTTTCTCAAACATATTTTTATTTATACACGCTTGACACTTTCTCCCTACAACATCTTTCTGTCCATATTTACATTCAATACAATTAGCCAACTCAAAATATTCTAACTCCCATTGAATGACATTATGAAAATCATATGAACTATACCCTATATGGTAATAATCTTCTCCAACTTTTTTATACTTTAATGAATAAAGTGGTTTATCATATATGACTTCAAATATTTGTTCTATGTCAGTTACTTTTGTTTTTGGATTATGTTTAATATTTGCATTTACATCACACATTTGTTATTACTCCCAATCAAATTTCTGTCCACAATTATCACAATATGAATCTGATATAAAAACTCTTTCTCTTCCACACACTGGACAATCACCTCTTGTTGTATAATATTTACCAGAAAAATCAAGAATATCTTTTATATTATTTGGCTTCATTGGGATTTGTTTTCTTAACGCTTTAATTGCAGCCATTCTGACTTCATAGGTACAGTTACCACCATAATCCGTATTATCATAACTTAATTCTTTTATTGCTTCTTCATTAGTCATCTTTTCATCTCCTTATTTATTCTTCTCTTACCATTTTCAACTTCATGCCAGGAACGTCTGGGTAACATATAGAGAATTCATCTTTTCCATCCATCTGATTAAAGAACCAATCAAATACTGCCGAAATAGCCATATCTGTGACATCTTCTCTATTCCCAACCCAAAGTTTCTTTTCTTTATCTACTTTTCCATAACATATTCTATTTGTGATAGGTAACACACCAATCACTTTTTCAATTTTATTTCCCATATTTACTTCCACATTCCGCTATCAAAAGATTCTTTATCGACTATAATTTTATTTATCTTCCCACATTTTTTGCACTTTAATGTTAACTCCCCAGAATCAGGAAAGTACCAATAAAATCCATAAATATGAGGTTTACAAAGACATTTAATTTTGCAGCCATTCTTGCGCCATCTATTGAATTTATTAATCGATACACATACAGTCGCATAAATAAAAACACCAAATACATACGCACCTAATATCATAAAAATCGTTTTTACAATCTCAAGCATTATTCTTTATCTCCTTCAATTTTTTCTCAGCTTCTTCTCTGGTAAGAAATATTGTTTCTCCAAACTTATTATTAAAATATTTTAAATATTGCCCTCTGCGTACAACAGGCTCTATAAAGTAACATATTTTTTCAAATATATTCGGTTTAATCTCTATTTTTTTAATTTGACATTTTGCATAATGATTAATTCCTGGGAAAATAACAAAAACTTCTGTTCCGACCTTACATGGCAACCTCACAAGTAAGCCCTGTTCTTCTAAGTCCTCATAATCACAAAGTTTTCGCACCGCTGAAATGTAATCGTGTTGTTTAACCCAGACATCTGATTCTCCGTCTGGTGTAATATCATATCTTTCTGTTAATCTCTCCAACTATTCCACATCTCCTTCCTCAATCCATTTCCACCAAAGAACGACATATACAGTTCTTTTAAAAAATAATCCATAACACTCTTTATGGATTGAATCAAAATTCTTTCGTCCAATCTCCATTGCTCGCTTTCGTGCATCATCTAATGTTTTGTATGACTCTTGACATAGAAACCACATATCATCTCTCCTTCAATTTCTTAATTTTCCAAAGCATTTACAGTATCTTCATCTACATTTTCTCTTCCTTTCTTTTTTACATAATTTACTATTTTTTATTCTTATCCTTCTTATTCTTTTTTATCTCTTTATATCCAAGAAATAAAACAGACAGAATTCCCCCAATTAAATTTCCTGCACAACTTCCTAATATTGCTATTACTATTAATAAAATAACAGTAGTGAATTCCATATATCTTACTCTCCTTTAATATTTAAAAATCAATTTCCCAATTATGTATCCTATTATAAAAAGTATTAATCCTCTAATTTCTGACATCTTATTATTTCTCCGTAATATTTTTCAGTTTTAAATTATCATACTTACAATTTTTCCAATCTCCATCAATGTGTTCTAAATCCCAACTTTCATCCAGAGGGTTCAATGTCTTATCAATAAATGTTACATAAACAAGTTTATCAGCTCTTATAGTGTCGTATTCCCCTTCATTATTTTTCAACATATAACACATATGTCCTTTGTGAAAAAATGGTTTTTCTAATTTACAATTACTCATATTATTTTTAAACTCCCTTCATTAAACCAATTCTTACATTTTTATATCATCTTCATAATTTCATTTTTGTACCTGTGTAATTTATAATAGGTCTTAACCTTGAGCCGTATACCTTTAGCAGAACAAGAGGTTTTGTATCCATGTAATTTATAATGGGTCTTAACCCTCAAATTCACGAATAACCAAATTACATGAATTTTAGTGAGTGTTTATAAACCTCACTTTTCAGGTGCAAAACCACCTGTAGCCTTTCGACTAATTATCCCCATGTATAAAACTTCGTATATAATACTGGCAAAGGAGAGTTACCATACCCGATTTTATTTTTTATTCTAACCCTTTTCCATTTCGTATGATTTTCTTACTCAGAACCTTCTTAACTGGAAATTCAACTGGACATTTATCTACTGTTTGAATCGCTTGTACAATCACAGGTGAACAACCAAATTTTGTTTTACAGAAAATCAAATCATCTGGGAGAACCATTTCAGAAAACTTCATCCAACTCTCCGCATTAGGAATTCGCCATGTATAAATCTTCTCTGATTTATTATTAGGATGTTTTCCATAGATATATGTTGTCCTTGTATTTCTATATGATTCAGGAACATTACTGTTATCATTCTTTTTAATATCTACAATATTAACTTCTGCATCTTCTACATTATTCTCTTTTAAGATAAGATAATTAATATAGCCATTAATCAGAAATCCATCTGTATTAATTGTTATGGCTCGTAGCTTTCCTTTTCTATATTTCTTCCTTTTTGTTTTTATTTTCTTTTCTGATGGAATAGTTGCTGCATATGATTTTGGAATCTTAATACTTGATAATTTAACTGTTGTTCTCATGATTTATATTCTCTCCTTTCTTAACTATTTAAGAAATTTCTAATATCTTCCATCATTTGTTCTGATTGTTCTAAATAATATCTATGAATATCTGCTCCATCAAAATATTCAAAATATGGAACTGGATTTTCATTTTCGTCATACATCCAACCAAGTTCTGAATATGCATCAAAATATACAGATACAAATTTTCCATTGTAACTAATATAAAATCTAATAATTGCACCTTGAAATGGTGGAATAATTTTAACATCCCATTCTTTATCAAAATGAAAAGATGGAAGTTTTTGACTCCAATTTCTATATTCGTTCATTGCATCTACCTTTGGTACAATATGTAATCTTTCAAGTTGTTTATCCATTAATTCTAAGTCGTGTGTCATTATTTATAGTTCTCCTTTCTAAAAGCCAATGAGAGGCATATTTCTTACTGCTCTACAGGAATAAAATTATCTGCATCCTCCCATTCCCATTGTCCACGTCCTCTATTATATATAAGGAAAAATGTTATACCACCTTTCTTCTTTACTGCATAAACTGTAATTACTCGTTCTGTTTGTTTAAATCTTTCTTGTACCTCAAACATTTTATATATTCTCCTTTACGATTTAATATATCTTTTAATGCAATTCCTATGTTTTCATTATGAGATTTTGAATCATCGACTCTTATAAAACTACAACCAAGTTCTCTTTCAATTATTTTCTGTCTTAATGTTTGCTGTTCATATGTATAACCTTTATGTTTATTTTCATCATATTCGATTGCTATGTTAAGACTTGGTAAGTAATAGTCAATTTTATATTTTCCTACTTTAAATTGTCTAATACCTTTTAATTCAAATACTGATAAAGTTTTTTCTAAAATATCCAAAAATTTTATTTCTTGTATATCATTAATAACAATTAAATCTTTTTCAGGGAAATAATGCTTTAATTAATTTTGTCTTTATTTCCTGACTTTTTCTGGCACTTGAAATCAATTTTAATACACCTTCTGAGGTTAAAAAATTTTCTCCAGCATTATTTAATTTTCTAAAATTTTTATCTTTCACATCTGAATTTTTAAGTTTAATTACCTGTTTATCATTCATCTTCCTAAGATTATCATTGACGTTTTTAATCTCCAAAATCTCCGCTACATGTTTAGGATTAAACAGCACCTGTCCATTCAACTCAAATACTTCAACATCATGACCCTCAAAAATCATCAAATTATTATTTACCATATAATTTCATCCTATTACCAAAATGTAAATCCTTTTTCATGTCCTTCTTGGTGAAAACAATTCTCTAATTCAACAACACAATCATATGTATCATATTCTCCATACCTATCTCTTTTAAACCATTTATCCAGCCACGCTACCATTTGTTCATCTGTAGCAGCCTGTATAAAAATCACTTTAATCTGATAATCTGCTCCGCTAAATTCTGACTTAGTAAATGTAACATCTTTAATGATAGAATCTCTTCTAGCCAACCAGAGCTTGATTTTTATATAAGGTATATACACAATAGACATGAAGAATTTTTTAATCTGAATCCACTTTCTTTTCCCTTCTGATTTAACAAATTCCCATAAAAATGATTCAGGATAATATTCTCTTTTATATCCGTATGAATCAATGCTATAAGATAATAATGGATGATGTTCAATCATATTAAGCATATCTTCCAACTTACTCCATGGATTGATATAATATTCGCTTTCAATTTTCTTTAACTCGTAGAAAGTATACTTAACACAAAATGGACTGCATGACGGTTTGAACTTATCAATCATGGTATCGTATTGACAGAAGATTTGAATGATATTCCATATTTTTTGTGCGCCATATTTCTTCTCATATGCTTTTCTATTTTCTTCATACTGCCATTCTTCGTTTAACCACATTCCAAACTTCCAATGACTTCCTAAGAATCCTAATCCTCTTAATCTGAAATATACACAAGAATTTTCGCCATACAACTCATTAGTCCATTCTATGTTATATGGTTTATATCCAAGCTCGTATGTTTTATGTAACATAAATTCTCCTATTTCATGATTCGTTTTATAATCACTCATTTTCTTCTCCTTTCTGTAAATATCTATCGAAATCTTCTTTCATATATAAAAAATTCTCTTTCTGATCTGTAAAGTAGTCATCGTTCCTACTAAAATAATCAGGGAACCATTTATCCAGGTCTTCATCTTTTTTAAATGAATATGCCACCATAGCAAGTAGTGATTTTATATTACTTGACTCAAGTAACTTTGAATTGTTATCTACTTCTATAGTAAGGTCATCTAATGTATCCTCGAAACATTCTAAATCTCTTTCGTCAATATCATCTGATACATTCTCCTTAATAAAACTCAACACTGAATTTGTTGTATTTTCTTTATCTACATTATTTACAACCACTTCTTCTTTTTCTGTATCAATAATATTTTCTTCTTTAGATTCCTCTTTAATATATAAAAATTCGTTTATGAGAGTTTTTAAATGAATGAACTTTTCTTCAATAACTTTTTTATCTTTTGTATTCCTTGTCTTAGTTAACTCTTCCCAGTTCTTCAAGCCTATATATGTATATTTTAAATTATCAACAAATTCATTCAAAAATTTTCCAAATTTATCATCTGAAATATGTAAACTATCAAAATATGCAAATAATTTCATCCATACGCAAAAATCTTTTGAAACAAATAACTCAGCAATTTTAGGAAATTTTTCTTTATCACAATATGGGTTAAGTCTATTAAAATATGTATTGATTTGTTGAAAATCCTCTATTTTCGCATTATCATTAAGATATTCACAACACTTTTTAATATTTGATTTCCAATTGCTAAAGTAATTAATAGCCATAACACTTTCGGAAATAATTCTTTCCCATATCCCATTCTTTTTATCTGTTTCTGTTAAACCAGTACAATCTTTTAAAAATCTATTATTTCTTGTGATTTCTTTAATGTCTGCTGCAAAATTTTGGACATAAGCTAATGATTTTTGTGATACATTCATACTGGTATGATTGTTATATAATAAAACCAATTCTGATGTTTCCGATGTCGTACAATTTTGATAAATGCATAAGGCTAATTGACATTTGTTAAATCTCTTTTTCAAATCTTCTGGTAAGTCCGCATAATATCTATTTTTAATATCAAAATCTTTAATTTCTATTCGTGTATTACCATTTTCATCTACGACTCTTTCTCGATATTGAACAATATGTTCTCTAAGATTTTCTGTAATTTTATATTCATTGCATCGAAATCTTCTACAGGTTTCTGTCCTTTGAAATCCGTCTACTACATATGTTTCCTTGATTCCGCTTCCAATGTCTTCTTCAGAAAGTATTAAATTAGGAACATATATCTTCCCTGACAAAATACTATATAAAAGACCATTCATCATTTCGGAATTTGAACAAAATTGTCGTTGTACATCTTGATCTAATCTTATATCATTATCATCTACAGAATCTAAATACTGTCCTAAACTTCTTCCTTCTATTCTATATCCGTCCATTATCTTTTTCCCTTTCTTTTCAGTAAACATACAATGTGTTGGGTATTATCCCATGCCCTAATAGAAGCAATAGAATCGTTATATAATTTTGAACTGATATTCAATTTTTTTTCTATTTCCTCTTGTAAATAACCTTCTCCTTTTAATATCAACACTTTTCTTTGAATATTTGATAATCGAGAAAGGTAATTTTCCATTTTTTTAGAATACTTTTCTGACAAATCTTCAATTTCTTCATCAATAGAAAACCCAGATTCTACTTTTTCATACATTTTTTGAGTATCATCATCTTCAATATCTAAAGATAAATTAGATAAAACAATACTCATACCATTCTCATCCGTTAAAACTTTTCCGTTTTGCCTAAGAACATTTGCTCTTTTTTGTCTGTGTTTATCTCTTGACCATTCCCATAAAGACCTTTGTAAATTTCCTTTTAAAAAGACATCAAAACTTACTTTTTTATCAGGATTATAAGAAAGTACCGATTCAAGCAAAACTTTCATTCCATCATCATATATATCATCGTAATCTTTCTGGAACACATCATTTTTTCTACGAATTATACGGTTGCATATTTTTTTTAACTCATGCAAATCATTATCACAATATTTATGTATGATTTCTAACTGATAATGATTTAAATTATGTAATTCTTCTCTTGTCATGCTGTCTTCTTATCCTTTCTTTTCATCTTCTCTTTATAATAGGCTTCAAATTTCCCAAAGATTTTTGTTCTTGGTTTGTACTTTTTATATTCTCTTTCCTTTATTTCAAAGATTAATTGATGAAACGGATAATTTTTCTCGTAAGCTTTAATCAAACCATCTATATAATTAATATCCTGTTTGACCCTTGCTCTATCTCTGATGATTTTATAAAGCTCTACACCGACAAATGGATACATCCACACGGGCGGATTCCGAATTAAAATCCAATGTTTGATGTCTTCTAATTCGTTATCAAATTCCATGACATTTGATTTAAAATTCTGTTTCATACAAATTAGTTTCTCACGACTAATTTCTGGCAGCGAAGATAAGGATGAAATGTAGGTTTCAAGAGTCTCTAAATCTTCCTTTTTTAACGGAACATCTTTGAAAGAACGCTTTTCAAATTCTTCCTCATGTAAATGTTGTTTGATTGTCTCATTATCTAAGACAATCAAATCATCTACACCTTCAAGATAAAATTCTTTCTTCCAATCTTTAGGAAGATTATTTTCAAGAATTTTCTGTGCTTCTCTGAAACTCCATGTCCCTGCCATCATAGGTGTAGTACATGTTGTATACTTACCCGAAATTTTACGAATATATTTTTTACCATTCGTAATTCTAAAGCTTTGCATCACAAACACCTCCAATATTTAATTTTGGGTAAACTTAATAGACCTAGAGTCTATATAAATATTCTCTAAGAACTATTTGCTTTTAATTTTTATAAACTGGAAATAAATGGATTAGCTATTTTACTTTCAAGACTTGCTTTTTATTGCTAGAAGTGCGATAATAAAGAAAGTGTTATATGAAAATATAGCACATTATATGTATTTTGCCGCCCAGAGATGTTACCAGCATCGTTTGTATGGGTGGCATTTTTGATTTTATTTCCTTTTTATGTCTCATATTATACTCCGAACGAATGTTCTTGTCAATATGTTTTGGGGAATTAACACTTCCATCTTTTTCCTGCAATATAACAAATGTTAATCTATTCTATTTTTCTTTTTAGTAAGATAGTATTAAGTTCCCCCTTTCGTTTGGGTTTATGAATATTCTGCGGAACTGAGAACGCTCTCAGTCTATTAGTGCAACCACCATCTTCTAATTTCGCAAAAGTTTTACAGTTTTGAATAATTTCTAATGTTTCTACTTTTGTTTTCTTCCTAAATGGAATATCCTCTTCATTTCTCTCTAAATTTTGTGTTAAAACTAACGCTTTTGTATTTGGATCAATTAATCCTGCTTTAACATATCTTATAGCTTCTTCTAATGTCATTTCAATATATGGCATATTCTCCTCCTTTTCTATCCTTCAAAATTAGCAAGATAAATTTCTTTGATTTTATCTCGCATCTTCTTATTTTCAATAGTTCCCATCTTTTTAATGATTCTTTTTTCTGATACTTGTCTAAGACATTCAGCTAAAATCATTGAGTTATATGGTAATCCATTTTCTTTGTTTCTTTTTAATAAAGCATGTGTAGGCTGGTACAAATGCTTTATATTAGAAGTACAAGGCATTACAATCGTGGTATTTGAAAATAAATTGCCTTTATTATTTTGTATAATAATTGCTGGTCTGATGCCGCCTTGTTCAGAACCAATTGTATTTTCTCCAAAGTCAATTAATACGACATCATATCTTTTGTATTCTCCTATCATCTAAAGCATCCTCCTTTCTCCACTTGCTTTTCATGGTTTTATTATATACTTTTTAGAGTATACTGTCAAGAGTATATTCTAAAAAATATATCTTTAAAAACATATTTATTTTTATGAAAAATTATGCTATTATCATTTTAACAATATATTCTCAAAGATATATTTTTAAGGAGTGAAAAAATGTTATTTTTAAATATAAAAGATCGTGTTAATAAGTATTTTGAAAACAAAAATCAATTTGCTAAAGCTATTGGTGTGGGATTTCCTGCTGCTTGTAAATTATACGAAGGTGAAACTTCTCGTATAGCATTTGATACATTGGAATCTTTATGTCGAGAACTTCACTGTTCCCCTAACGATTTATTTATTTCTGATAATCCAGAGATAATGAATTATATTAAAGGCGATACGGAATAGTACCGCCTTATTTTCATACATTCCAGTTTCCATCTTTATCATATAAGAAACTCATTCTATCTTTTGTCTTCTGCATCCTTTCTTTTTCAAGACAAATATAGAGCATCGTAGTGTGTAAATCCGCATGATTAAAATAGTCTTTTAAATCCACCAACGCTTCTGTTTTATCTTCTGACATCTTGTAGTATCTATTACCCATAGTTTTTCTAAGACCATGAACACCAATTCTTCTTTTAATGCCAACAGCTCTTGTTGCTTTATTCATGATATTTTCAAATCTATCCAGGCTTATATGTCCATGTGGAGATATAAAGATATAATCATTTAAAGAAACATTATTTGATATGCGTAACCACCGTAACCAGTCTTCTAATGCAAATTTCAAGTCTTCATTCCACGACAATTCTACTCGTTTCCCAGTACCACCAACATGACGAGTCTTTTCAGGAATAAAATCTTTGGTCAATCTCCATTCCCAATCATCATCAAAAAATGTACTCCATGTAAGCTTACAAAGATCTCCACCTCGTAATCCTATATTAATTCCACATATAAACATAGTAAGGTTTCTTCTAGCCATTGTTTCTTTCTTAAAGGTTGTACATTCTTCAATACACGATTTAAAATAATTGGCAACTGCTGAGATTTCTTCTTCTGTATGAAGTGCATCTGTTTTTGTAGACTCTCTATGCTTTATCTCTTGCTGTCGTGTAGGGAAATTATACATCCTACATTGCTCGACAATATTTAATGCTGCTAATCCATTCATAATTCATCTTCCTTTCTTATTATCGTTGAAATACTGCTTTCTTTGGAGCTGGAAAACATAAGACAGCTCCTATCACTTATGATAAAGCGTGGAATTATGTATTTACTATTCTGTTACAGGATTAGGATAATAGCCATTCTTCTTGAGAAGCTTTCTAACATATTCCAATCCCTTCTTAGTTGCGTATGTAGTGGAACGAATATTCCCATCACGACAAGGACTTTCTTTAACTTTGAATTTTCCTTCTTTTCTAAATCTTTCGTAAGGAATATTTATCATATCTTTATTGTAGAAGAATACTTTCTTATCTCTTAGAAAAGCAAACAACTTATATTCTCCAATTCCTAGTTCTTTTGCCATTGTATTAATATCCATAAGTCCTTCTGTACTCATTAAAGTATCATAGAATTCTTTTAATTCTCTATTTTGCTTAATTAAATCATTAACCATTATCGCTTGAGCTTCTTTTGAAAAGGATGGAAAATATTTCTGAACCATTTCTTCTTCTCTACCTGGCTGAATTGCTGCACCAGTTTTTCGGATTGATTTTAAGTATGCTTTAATAGCTTTCTTTAATGGCTTTGCAATTTTCTTTCTCGACAACATACAAGCATCATATAATCCATCTTCTGTAAATACAGTTACTTTCTGTATTCCACCAAGCGTACACAGTAATTGTGTATCCTTATCTTCATTATCTACTTTACGTCCAACAGTATAGCCATCTCTTTCGCCTAACCAATCCGCAACATCTCTTGCCACAAAATAAGGTTCTTCAATGGAACCATACATCTTAATGTTCTTATCAAGAATTTTTGTTTCTGCAACTACTTCTAATACCTTTTTATTTTCTTCCATATGTATCTTCCTTTCTTATGAAAAATTGTTGATAATGTTCTAATAGTTTATTCTCTACTTTACTCACACATTATCTAAAGCATTGCAGCCTTATTACGATAGCTTTTACAGATAGCCAATCTGCTATTTAATTTTCAATGTGCAAATTTCTTTTTGGAATTTCTAACTTGAATAAGTCATAAGAAAGTGATATAATATAAAAACACTTTGACTTAGTTCAAGTGTTTGTTTTTAGGAGTAGATTTTGGTTTGGTCGCTGTGAATCTGCTCCTATTTTGTTACAAGGCTTTAGGTGTTACTTTATATTTAGTTTCAATCGCAACATTTATGTCGCCATTTACATATGCTTGTAACAACGCTTCTGCTACTTCACTATATTTCAAGTTTTCGCTTTTGCATTTATTCCTAAAAGCATCTTGTAAGGATTCTTCAATCTGGATTGACATTGATTTTCTTGCCATTTCATTTTATCCTCCTTACATTAATCATATTATCATTTTATTTATGTTTTGTCAATCATTATTTTTATGATTTACTTATGTTTCTATAAAGAATAACCGCTAGTATTTAACTAACGGTTATTCTTTATTCTACATTTAATTTTCTTCACACTATTGCCTATATTCTTCTGTAAATTCGCTAAGTTCTTCCCAATCTTCCCGATTTCCAATTCTTTTCAAATAAGAATTACCACCATCTACCGCAACCGATCCGCATTTGCAACTTACAAAATCATGCCTATTTTTACTTTCTATTATATCTCCACATTTTTTGCATTTTATTTTGTTACATAAAATTTTCTTCAAAATTATCCTCCGTTATTTTAAGATAACATTCTGTTCATTTATTTTATAACTTTTCAATCATCTGTTTTACACGTTCAATTTCTTCTGTTGTATGTGGTGTTCCACCTACGTTCATGTCGATATACCACTGTAATACTTCTCGTTCTGTTTTTAAATCATTCACATTCAATTTTATAGTATGACTATTTAACATTGCCAAATCCGTATACTCATTGAAATAAGATCCAAATACTTTAATTTCATTATTGGTAAATCTACAAATAGCAGTCAATCTTTGCAATCCATCTACACATACAAACTCATTGTATGCTCCATCTGGAACTGAACAATGCCATGATGGACAATTAAAGTATATAATATTTCCGCTTTTACCACCTTTGAGAAAGAACTCTAACCATGCGATCTGCTGTTCCTCTGTCCATACATGTCCTCTCTGGAAATCTGGGTTAAGCTGCAAGTTCATATCTTCTTCCATATCTTTTATCCATCTAGGAACTCTACTGATATTTACATCACATTGATAGTTACCATCTCTTGTGAACTGTGGTATATCACTAAATTTTGTATACTTCATAATATAATCCTTTCTTTGAAAGCTGGATTTCATTTACTATAAATCTCCTAATGGTTGAAATCCATCCCATGTATCTTCTGCAAAATCAAATTCTATAGATCCTTTATATAGTTTTAAAATTATCGCATCAATATTTTGTCCATTGATTTTGTTTGGAAAATTCACGATTTGCATATCAGATATATTAACCGCCTTGTCATATACAGGATAATACCCAGACATTTCATCATCACATGGTACTAAACACATTTTATCTTTCCACATACATATTACAAATACATAATAACCTTTAAAGTTCTCTTTATTATCAGTAATTAACTTTTCTAACATTTTATTGCCCTCCATAAAAAGTCAAATTTAATCTGAATTTCTGATTTTATCTGCTAACTCGTAAAGAAAATTAGCAGCATCTAAATTATCAATCTCTACCTGTCTATTACCTTCCCTATCAAGAGCTAATTTGACTAATTGCGATTCTTCTTTTGATAATTGTAATGTAATCCTTATGTCTTCACTCATATTATATTACCTCCATAAAATCAGTCTTTCATCATAAAATTGCACAGGATACCCATGAGGAATGCGCCCGTCATCAGACGGCTCTCATCTCTGTTAAATAATACGTTCTTGTTGCAAACCCCACTTCAAGCCGTGAGGCTAAGTGGTGAGTAATTGACATCATCCGTCTTTATATTCCGTATTACTCCAAATATTTCCTTCTGCAATTTCATTAAATCCATTTCTGTCTATATGATGAGATTGAATATAGTTCCAATCTTTTACGATTACCGGAATACCTTCATTTTCTCCTTGCGCTTTTGTCCAAAATAAATAACACCAATGTGAAAACCCCATAGTGATTCCAACTGTATCTACAGAAAGATTTCCATGTTGAATCTTCGACCACCGTTCATTGCAATAATTCGGACAAACAATACGACCCGATCTATTTCCACCTTGTAATTTGGGGATCGCACCACACACAGAACATGGCATAGCGTCTTCTAATGTTAATTTTGAATCTTCGATTTTATCTGTTAATTTCATTGATTATTCACCCAAAAACAATACCTTTCTTTAATTCTTAAAGTTCTCGTATCAGATAAATCCAACAGCTCTTTTATTAGATATTTTGTAAAATAAATACTTCTTCCCATTATATCATTCTCTCTGAAACCGTCATTTCATGACTGAAACATCAATAACATTGAATCCTGCATCTTCTAAGTCCTGTTCAACACAATATCTTAATGTTTCTTCTGATGATTCATTATCATAAAAATCAGCTTCAACTTCAACAATAAGCTTTGCCTTTATTTTATTTGGCTTATCTATTATTCTTGCCATCTATATCACCTCTTCCAATCTTCCCAATAAATCATTCTTTACTTCGATTATTGCATTCAATCTTGATTCAATTGCAGTAACCTTATAAGCTTCTACATTATAGGTCATTTGCTTTTCTAAGTCAGATTCAAGTCTATCAATTTCTGTTTCAAGCTCATTAATATATTCTTTTATCTTTTCTCTCATATCTGGTTGATTCTCATACTGATACAGCTTTTCCAATGGTTCTTGCATTGCTTTGTTTACCTCAAAATCAGCTTCACCATACATATATATATCTATATTTAATCCGTCTAAATTCCATTTGACTTTCTGAATTAGTTTACTCATTGTTATCACAACCTTTTTAATTTTTTACATTATAATATTCTCTCTTGTAATGAAATAACTGCCAGTAGAAATACTAACAGTTATAATTCATATCACAAAGGATAGCTAACTATCAACTTGATTACTTTTCACATAATCCCACGAGATTTCTTCTGGCGCAGAATCTTCACATTCGAATACCGTAACATAGCAATACCCATCTCTTACAAGCTGCTGTGCATTCTCTTTACATTCATCAAAATTATTAAAATCTCCTAGAATATAAGGCTGACCCATAAAATCATTTCCATCTTTTTCTTTATATGCGATTAAATACATTGTACCACCTTTTATTTGAGTGTAATATCAAAATATTTGATAAAATCCATACATCTTTTGATTACATACAATTTTTACCTTTGAAAGTTAAATTTTAAGATATGTGGGCGATGGGACTCGAACCCATTCTTACCAGTAGTCCAACACTATCAAACTGATTCTCGAAATCAGACTTCTTATATGCATAAAGAAAACACCTTGTACCCACAATCATCTTATTACCTCCTGGAACTTAGGTTTCATCTTCTTTCACCACTGTTATATTTCTTAATATGGTTATTTGCAATTTTCATATCAGTGAGGAGTCTTAAATAACCATTCTGTATTTCTTCTCTAATCCATTCTTCAAACTTTTTATCATATCCATGAACAACTTTAAACTGGAACAATTGTCGTAACTGACTTTCTGTATATACGCTTTTATCCGCAACACATTCAAAATATCTCATAATTTATTTTTCCTTTCTATTTCAACCTACCAATGGTAAAATTCCAAAGCCACCATCAATAATGTCAATCGCATTTTCCAATGATTTTGCTTCACAATTATCCCAGTTGCTTAATCCGTCCCAATCATCTAACATAATGACCGATCTACAAATATCTTTTGTTCTAAACTGATCGAAATATCTATGACAGATATTTTTATTTAAAGTCGTTGGTAATTTTTTACTATACAGTTCAAATAACTTATCCGCAACAGTATAAATATCAAATTTGTTTCTTTCTACAAGATAAGTTCCTTCTTCATAATCATAATCTTCATTTACGTCTTTACTAATTCTTGAAATCCAAAAATCATTTGTATCCATACAAACATATACACCAGCAAATTTAGTATCTTCTTCCATTGGGTACGTATCAATTTCTTCTTTTTTCTGCATATCATCAACAAGTTTTGCTACATTATAATATTTTGCAAATTCCATAATATCACCTCATAAAACTAAACTTCATCTGGTAGATAATGTCCTTCAATATGATAATCTCCATTTTCCATATTGAGATCTGTATTTTCTTTGACCCACTCAATCAATTTATTAGGCGATGGAAAATTAATCGCCACTGAAAAATCTTGACACAATGGCAATCCTTCACCAAAATAATCTTTATTTTCCACAATGTTACTCAATCCATATTTGGTTTCATTTAATACAATAAAATATTTCCAATTATATTTCATAATATCACCTCATAAAACTATTCTTTCATCTTATTATCCAATATACATATTAACTATGTTTCCATCAATCTCAACTGCATCGGGTATATGCTGCATATTAATTTCTGATAGTGGAAGTTCTCCCCAGATTCCCTGACTATCAAATAAATGAATCTCTTTACCTTTATTCTCTTCTACGATTTCTCTAACAGTTTTACTTGTATTATTCATCATAACATTTACCTCGTTTATATTATTTTAATTATCTTATAATTCTCTTTTAATATTATATCATTCAGATTATCTCATTATCAACTTATTTTTCCCGACATAACTTTTCTTTACAAATTTCCATGTCATTGTATTCTTAACAATAATTCTCTTCTTTGTTCCATTAAACGTTCTTTTCGGAACTAAGAACACATTCTTTCCTAGATATATAGTTCTTATCCTCTTTGACTTGAAAGCATTCCTTTTTACTCCGATAATTCTTACATTGTATCCGTCTATAACAACTTGATCTGGTACTCTAACTATTCTCTGATTTCTTATAGGCTTGATGTAAATAGCCGTATCAGGGTCATACAGTTCTATATATCCATACTTTGTTTTAATTCCCTGATGTGCAGCCTGTGTAGGTACTCCGAATCCAATCAACAAGCATCCAATCATTAACCATGTAATTATTTTTTTCATTGTTTTGTTCCTTTCTTTGTATAAAAATAAGAGGTATATTTCATCCTCTTATATTCTCTATATGCAATTTGAAATCTAAATTCAGTTCTTTCTATATCTATTATTCAGTTCTTCCATTACTTCTGGAATATCAGTGATATAACCTTTCCAGATAATTTTGCTAGAATCATTATAAATTATCATCTGTCCATCAATATTTATTGACACTATATTTCCATCATATTGCTTCATTGAAGAAAGTAAGAATTTTACATTATAATATTGTAAGATTCCTACACTTACATCATCCCATTCTTCCCACTCAAGTATTTTTATTCCACAAAATTTTTCTGTATTCATATTCTATTCATCTGCCATTTCTTTAATCTTCCATGTTGTGTAATCTCTAATATTTTCACCATCCCAAAATATCACCATGATATCACCTTTCATACACCAATAATTTTGTTTTCCATCATCCTCCATTTTTATGATTTGCTTTCTAATTTCCATAAATACAGATTTTAAGTCTGGTGCATCAAAACCACCTATTACTTCTGCTTCTTTTGTACTGTCATCACGATGAGTCACTGTTACTTTAAACATATTTTATCTTCCTTTACTTATATAACGTATGCTTTCCATTACTATTCCGTTCCCAATCATATCCTGCGAATTCTAATGCCTTCAAACCGCCCATATAATAAGACATATCCTGTGGTCTACTATCTTTCATATTTGCAATAATCCATCTTTCATCTAACCATTCTTCTGTCTGCTGCTTAATTTGTTTTTGTGTTCTTCCCATGATAATTTCTCACCTGCCTTTTCTACCATTCATCGTCATACTCATTAAATTCACATTGAAAAGTTCCATCACAAGTATAGATATCATCTACTTTTTCTAATTTATTCTGTTCCAATAAATAATTTTCTTCCAATAAACTATCAGCTAATTCTTTTAAAATTTCATCATAATCACTCATTGTCTTACATTCTGAAATTTCATTTAAAACTTCCGCCCTATCTGTATATTTTACTAACCAGTTTGCATAAGTAGATAAATCGTTGGCAAAACCAGAAAGATAATGAGTATTATCATATACATCGCCATCATTATACCACTTGTATACCAATCCACTAACTGCCGTTACAATCTGTGTAGCTTTTGTTTCACCTTGTCCAATATCTGGTAAATACTTTTTACTTATATTATTAAACTTATTAAAATAATCCCAATCTACTCTCATAATAATTCTCCTCTCAATTCTATATATGTATTATATCAAATAAGCAAACCATTTTCTATAGCAGAAATGATTTGCTTGAAATGCGGTTTTTATCTGCTTTTAAAACATTCATTTTTATTTTCTGTTTCTTCTTCTGAAATTTTGCATCTAAAAATAGATTCTCCAATAAAGCCATTTCCAGATTCTTCAATCACTTCACACCATTTACAATCTAAACATTTTTCTTCCATCATTTTTCCAAAAATACCTCTCCATCTGTATCAATAAACTTCTGAATAATTTCTTCTGCTCTTTCCTTTGTAACAATTTCGCTTTTATATTCCCAATCGCAGTATGGATGATTCTCAAAAGAACATTCTGCAACAAGTTCATCAAGTTGACCAAGTGGTAAATCATAAGAATCTTCCATTGCCTTTATACTGTCGTAGTAACCACTTATAACCATTTTAATATCGTCCAGCGACATCTCTTTTAAATCTTCTGTATTGACTACCACACAATACTCATTGTCTCCGTCCATCCAAATTGCCTGAACAAATAAGAATTTTCTATCTCCGAGATTTTTTCGACACTGCATACAATCATCATCAGTAATTACAAATCCATTTTTCATTTTCAACATAATTAATCACCTCCAAGAAATGTACTTATTTACTAAGTACACTCATTTTCCATTCCATAATTTCCATATCAATTTTATGAGCGCAATCTATACATAAATCAACTCCAAGTATTGATAAATTCTTTCCAACAGAATGCAAGGCTTCTAAATGTCCACTTTGTAAATATTCTCTTTCTACTCCAAGAATATCTATCCTTTTAACAACTGGAATTTCTTTTCCGCAGCAATCACATATATAAATTTCTCTTCTACTCATTAGATCACCTCAAGACACTGAACAGGAATTTCACAACATAAATCGACTGTTGCATATTCTTGTCCATCTTCACTCTTCCATAAATTAAATACTTCACATATTGTACCAGTGAAACGTTCTTCCATAGCTTCGCAAGTCGTTTCATCATATTTTAATTTTCGTAGTTCTTCTCTCAAATTATTTTTTACAATTACTTTGTCTCCAATTTTCATACTTATTTCCCTTTCTTTGAAATGTGCTTTTCATTGTCTTTAAATATGACAATCTACAACTGTTACAATTACATCATCGTCTAAATTATCAATAAAATCTTTGAACTCTGTTTCCCAATCAACTTCCTTTTTCTCATTAAAAACGCAAGCCCACCATCCCATTTTTCCTTTTTTCATGCCATTCTCCATCCGGTGTGATAAATGCAAATGGAATATTATCTCTCCAATCAATTTCTGATACATAAGCTTCGTTTACTAATTCACCGGATACTAATTTTAATTCATCATCCCATCTTCCTCCAACGCTGTACCAATCCCATTTAGATTTAGGATTATATGTAGAAAGAAGATTTCCATTTTCATCAATCATTTCTTCGTCAAACCATTGTTTCTCATATTCATAACATTCATTGTCTGACCATTTTAGTCTCAATGGAAATTCATTTTTAAGATAATCAATATGACTTAAATTGTTTCCATACTTTTCTTTATATTTTTGTGGATCTGCTAAATATTCTGCATAAATGGTATTTTTATATTCTTCAATATCTTTTCTTACTTTTTCAATTGCCTGTTCTCTTGTGTATTTTATATATGGATCATATTCAATATTTTCATCGAATGGTGCAAGTAAATCATCTACAGTTCCCTCATTTTCTCTTGTAAATACTAATACTTCAAAATGTGACATATTTTATTCTCCTTTTCTTTTGAAATTTCCGTTTCATAGGATTCTAATAAATAAATTTCGTTCCGCATTCTGGACAATGCTTTGGTCGCATTTCTGCATAATCATCATTTGTTGCGACCTCATATTTGCATATAGGACATTCAATACCGTCCATTTCATCATCACCTTGATACTTTACCTTCATTCCATCAATAAATTGATTTTCCAAAAGCACTACTCTATGTGCTGTTTTTATCAAAGTTTGAGAAGCTTTTTCAAGAATTTCCGTTGTTCCTTCTACTTCTCTTCCGTATGGCGGTTCTTTGTACGCTTTTATATATTTTTGGATTTGTTTCAATAATTCATTCATACTGTATACCTCGCTTCCTTGTAAATCCTCATTTCATTGTTTCTTCAATTTCTATGAATATACCACCCGTTCTTACATCTTCTATTTCAATCAGCTTATACTTCTTTCCGTTATATTTTCTTAAAGGATGGCAAAGCAGTAATGTAACTTTATCAACCACTCCTTTACTATCAGTAAAAGTTGCATCTATACAAGCTCCGCAAGAGCCATCTGCTTTTGACCATCCACGTCCTCTTGTAATATGATAAGTATTAAAATCCACATCATAATTCAAATCGCATTTAATTTTCTGTTTAAATTTATATTGTTCTTCTGTCATATCATAAATCCTTTTAAATTCCTACTTTTAAATGTATAGCATTGGTTTCCCATTCTTCAACTAAGCAATTAACAATATCCTCTGGAACATCTACATTTGCAAATCTTCCATCGTTTACCCAATCATAAGCTGCACTCCATCTGTCGCTGTGCAGCCACTCTTTACCTATCCTTTTAGAGAACTGGTCACTCTGTAATTTACACCATTCATAAAACATTCCTGTCTTTTCAATAAAATTCTTTGCCTTATTTACCATTTCCATATCAGCTACAGGGAACCATCTCTTTTCAATTTCTGGATAATCTCCATTCCAACCATCCCATTTTGAATAGATGATGTCTCCATTTTCATCGTGGACTTCGCAATCTAATCTCAACGCTTCTCTTACAGCATCTTTTAAGTTATCAATATTGTCAGCTTTCTTATTTCCATTCCAGTCATAGCATGTATATTTCATTTATGTCACCATCCTTATTCTTTTTATTCCGAATGAAACTCTTGTTTCATTGTTTTATGATATAGTTTTTGGTTTTCTAATAAATCCATATTCTTCTAACATATAAACCAACCATTTCATATTGGAATCCATTAATTTCTTTGATTTTCTATATATCCCATTCTTAGTTCTGTTTTTATTTTCGATACATTTAGCAAAAGTTCTATATTCATCAATAGGAAATACTTCTGCGGTTATTTTTAAAAAACTGTGTGTAGCTTTATAGATATGATTTCCAAGTGATTCTATGGTACATAACATTTCATTTCTTTCTGTATCAATACTTGTCCATATTCCATTTTCCATCTTATTAATAATCATAATCCATACCTCCATAAAATATCTCTTTCATCCATTATTCGTTGAATATTTCCGCTATCAATTCATCTGTAATAACATCAACAAACAATTCCTGGGCTATCCAGTTTGTCTTACACTTATTATTTGCTACCGCATAAGCAACTACGTTACGCACCAAAACTTCAAACTGTTCTGTATTTTTCATATTTTTCAACACTTTTCTAATATCACATGAATATCTTGCAAATTCCATATCGTCCATAATTATTTAATCCTTTCTTTCAAAATAGCTATATACCTTCTATATTACCAAAATATGTAAACACATTTAACAACGCTTTATATTTCCGTGGATGATTCATAATCTCTATGATTTCTTTTTCCAATCCATCTGTATCTCTAATTAATTCTTCATGTGTCAATTTGAATCCATACAAGTTTGGAATATTATTTTTCTCATATGTTTCCATAATCTGTTTTCTAATATTCTTTGTTATATTAATAGCTGCATTTCTCTGTAAATTTTCTTTTCCCATCGTTACAACCTTTCTATCCGAAAAAATCATCGAATCTATCAATTCTAATACCTAAACGTCTTTTGCTTATCAATTTACGTTTCCATAAATCTTCCACTCTGTCATAATAACTATTCTCCATAACAGGCTTTTCTTCCTTTTCTAATTCTTTAAGGTATACGTTTATACCTTTGTTCATTAGAATTTGTCTATCGTCTTGCATAGCTTTTAAATTCTTTCTCCATATAACCACCATTTTTTAGTCACGATAAGCTTTAAACCAAACAGAATCATTGGTAAACAAATTACCCATGCTCTTATATCTTTTCCTGCGTAGCATCCAATGTAAGACATTAAACAAACTATAGACATTCCTAAGAACTTCTGTGTAAAAGACACTAACAGTTCTTCCTTTGTGATTTTCCGTTCTTTCTTTCCATCAATTACTTTGAATTCCTTCTTTTCTTTAGTTTCTGTTCCCTGAATCTTTCTTGCTGTATTTTTCATGATATAATCCTCTCTTTTTTCTAAATTTAATAAGGACTATGTTTCCTTTGCGGATACATAGCCCGATGGGTTATATCATTTACCCATTAATGATGGCATAAATGATAATTCCTATAATTAAGTAGAATAAACAAAACCCAACGATGTATCCCATTGCTTCCACCTACTTTCTTTTATATGTATATTCTCTTGTATGTGATAATGATTATTTTCTCCATGATGGAAATTCTCGATCTTTTAAAAAGTTCCATTCCATTAATTGAATAGGACTCACTGTTACATTTCCATTAGCGTTCTGTTTTAATTCTTCAATATGTTTCAATGCTTTTTCTTTGGCTGCTTTTTCCATTTCTGTCATATAGCATTCTGGATATGTTAGAAGATCAATGTGTTTATAATATCTTTCGCAATAATACAGATAACCTTCTTTCTCAATATCTTCTAACCAATGCTGCGATTCTTCTTTGATTTTGTTTTCTACAGTACCGTAGCGTTCCTTGTATGTCATTTCCTATTACTCCTTTATGCAAACATTCTTCTTTCTACTAATTTAACAGTGTGACATCTGGTTAAGTCGATTAAATGATGTTCTGTAATATCTTTCCCGTTGCTATATCCATCTGGTGTAATATATCCAGATATGGTTTTAAATTCCGTTTCTAGTTCACATCCTTTTGATAAGATATATTGTTTCCATTCTTTGTAACATCTCAACGCATCCTGTAAATCATTCTTGTTGTATGCTAAATTCTGCGTATAGTAAAATCTATCAGAATTCACTTCAAAAAATGCGATACAATGCTTTTGCACTCTATCCTGTTTTTCTTCTTTTCTTAACATACGTTTTAAAATATCTTCTGCTTCTTTTACTTTTCCAGATATGCACATACAAGCTAAAGTATCTCTCGTATTATCATCAAGATTAATTCTTTTCCCGTTATAAAAGAATTTCCACTGTTCAGGAGCAGTTTTCCATCCGTAATTATATGAAAATTTTTCATGTTTCCTTGCCATAGTTCTCACATCTCCAAAATTTTCCATCAAAAAAAGGAAGCCTTATAATTTTGACTTCCTTTTGGTATTCTCTATTCTGTTACGTTTTCGAATAATTCATCACCAGAAAATTCTTGCATATCTTCGAGTACTGCCTGTGCAAATTCTTTTGAATACTCGTTCCATAATTTATCTTGCAATTCTTCTGTATTAAGATTTTCTAGTTCATAATCTTTTACAAATTTCGTGATTAATCGTTTCATCCTGTAGTCATAATTTTCTTCTATTGTATGTATACGCATTCTTATTTCCTCCTGTTAAAATGTGCTTTCATCGTGTTATATAAACTACAACACCAGACGGAAGTTCTATATAATTTTCATTATCTCTTAAACTGTTTTCAAATAATTCAAAATCAAAATACGCTTCATTCATATCATTTACAAATCCAAGAGATCTGGCAGTCTCTTCTGCTGCATTTTCAAAATTACTATAAACTGCATTGATCGACATAATTTCATCAGCATATGTATTTGTAATTTCTATACAATCTTCGTTGCTTAATTCTCTATATTCATCTTGAAGTTCGTTGATATAGTCCTCTAGTGCTGCGTCAATCTTAGTTTTATATTTTGAATAAATATCTTTAAACATATTATTTTCCCCTTTATCTCCACATACTTCTTAATTTATCCATGTTTAAACGCTTCTTGATAACAAGTGCTTCATCATCATAAATGCTTTTTAATTCCTTTAACAGTGGTTTATATTCTTCCTCTGTAGCTTTTACCGTTTCCCAATAATACTGTAAACTTGCTTCGCTATGCTGTCCGATATGCATATAAGAAAGAATATGTCCATAATTTACTGTTGATTCTGGAATAAATGCTACCACTTCATTTGTTCTTCTGTCTTTTCTAAATAATATATCCATTCTGTTTCCCTCTATGAAATTGTACTTTCAATCAACTTTATTTATTTCCTTGTATGCCTCTTCTAACGTGCAACACAACGCTTGTGCGACAACTAAGCATCTAGCCGTCACATCCTGTACAACGGCTTTCTGATTGTCTTTGGGTACGTTCTGAAGCGTTCTATCACGTTCCATAAGGTTTCTCACTGTATTACTCATGAGATATTTTCCGTCAACTGCTAAAGCTGCGATTAAGTTTTCCATAATTTAACACCTGCTTTCTTTATAATAATCCAGAAATATCCTGACACTCAAGCCATTCACTATTATATTTTTTGAGTAGTTCAATAAACTTACATCTGTCTAAATCTTTTATTAAAAAATGATATGCATGATATTGACCTAAATAATAATAAGCATCAAGTATATCTAGTATATTATTTTTATCCTTTGCCCATTTTGAATACTTCAATGCTTCACCCATAGATTCTGAAACATTATTTTCCAATTTTTCTATAAACTCTTTTTTAGAAATAACATTTCTTCCATTTTTCAGTGCGTCATTTTCCCGTCTTAATCGTTCAATCTCTTCTTTCTGTCTTTCGATGGTATTCCCAGCCTTTACCAACATAGTCCCTAGTTCTTTCAAATTGTTTTCTAACATGATTCTTTCCTCCCTATATTTCTACATCCTGTTTTGTTGCTTTCATCCATGTATTATCCAACGTGCCATATGTAATAGTGCTATATGGTTTTGTTCCATCTGCTACTACTCCGAAAATGTTCCGTTTATATTCCGCAATACGAAAACCTGATACACTTTTCAATGTGTAAAGTCTTTTCCCTGTCCTTACACTGTATACGTGCGTTCTATTAAATTCCATGTCGATTGACAATTCCGCATCATCTGTACTAACAGGGATTGCAAAAATAAAACTCTGTATGCTATCTAACCCTATGTACTTTTCTAAGTGTGGCATGATCTGTTTAATTACATCATTCGTAAACCATGTTTTGTCAAGGTCTGACAAGTCAAAAAGTACTGTCTGTTTTCCGTCTGCTGTTTTGCAGAACGGGTAAAGTTTTTTCATTTTTGTAAGTGTTAAATATTCCATAATTGTTCCCTCCTAGTTAGTATAAAAATATGGTTCTGTCGGTTTCCCGAAAAAGTAACTACCATCCCACACACCACCAACTTCAATAATATCTTGCAACGCTTCTATCATATCGGCTTGCGACTTACAAGCACATATGACCTTATTTGTATTTGTAAATCGCAAAAAGTATTTACATCCCCAGTATGTATCAACTTCAATTTCTCCAATAGGACATTCTGTAAACCATGCAGGTATAATGTCTGTTACCTTATCAACAAGTCTATTCATTTTATTTCTTAATGACATAATTTCTACCACCTTTCCTTATAATTCAATACTAAATTCGTTCTCAAGAACATCTTTCAAAGAATCATCTTCTTCACAGTAAGCAATAAGAAAATCAAGATTGTTTTCCCATGTTTCAATATGTATTCGTTCTCTTATTTCGTCATCCATATAAGAGCAAATGAGATCCATTGTGTCGTTTTCTACATCATATAAGGACACCTGTATATCTTCTATATCCTCTTCTTTTCCTCCGTTTTCTGTGTACCATGTAAGAGCGTATTCTTTCGCTTCTTCTGCGTTCCACGCTTTCACATAATCCCCGATGTAATCATCAAAGATTTTTCCATCCTGCGAAAATTCCACGTTGTACAACATCATTGTTCATTACCTCCTATATTGTTTTTCTCTTATGAACACTACAAAAGACACACAATCAAGTTGTATGTCTTCTAACTATTCACAAGATTATTATCTTTATCTAATCATTCCGTTATCAATAACGGCTGTTACATCGTCCCAAAAGTTTGTATTAGGATTGTAAATGCAATAGGACGTTACTTTATTTCCCTTGTGTACAGGTTTATTGTATTTGATATAGCAACCGTATTTTGTCGTTCTGCCCCATCTGCCATGAGATACCGATTTAATGACTTCTATATAAACAACGTGTTTTCCCTTACGGGTTTTTAGTTTGATGTTCTGCCACTGTTTCCCTTCTTTAATAAACTTGATGGAGCAACCTTTATAATGTTTTTCAATGTACCTATATGTCAGATATAAGTCCTTGTTTTTCTTAATCCCTGTTATAACATCATCTTTACAGGTCTTTGTTCCTTTAGTGTCAAAAGTAACTATTCCCTTATCAGACTTTTTCCAATGTTTAGCAGATGTAAAACTAAATAAGTTTCTGTCACCTGTTTCGATTGTAACAAGCCGTTTTCCGTGTCGGTTTGGTTTCGACACGGTATAGACTTTATAAGATTCTGTTTTTCTCTTATGAGCCGTTCTAGTGGTTTGTGCGTGGGTCTGGATTGGTAGCAGGGTTATGGCTGCCAAAGTTGCGATTGTAAATATTTTCCATAATGTTGTTTTGATTTTCTGAGTGAATGTTAATTTTTTCATGATGTAAACCTCCTTAATATAAAACTTCTAACACTTTGTTATCCTCTAAGAAGATAAAAGTTCCTTCTATAGATAAATCTCTTGCAAAAGCTTCATAGTCAAAGTATCTGGTTACATTCTTAGGTACATTTCTAAGATAGTCACACTCTTCTACAACCTGATAAGCTACATCTATCATATTTTCACAATCATAATAGATAGTATAATTTCCACTTTCTACTTTTTCCATCGCTTCATTTAATGTATATCCACATTCCGACATTAAAGCTTTTGCGATTTCTTTTTCGTTATCTTCTAAAGATTCGACCTGTGAAGCTATCTCATTTAATGTGTCGATATTCTCATACTCACCAATGTTATAATAATCACATTCCCAATCAGTAATAAAGTATTCTTCATAATAGTTACCGTTTGCATCTGGTTTGTTACTAATCTTGATACGCTTTAATACGTTTTTAAGATCTTCATTGCTAATTGGTAAACTTACCCATTCACCAATTAAAAAGCCTTCATTATACTTTCCTAAGTTTGTTAAATAAATGTTCATCATGATATATTCCTCCTATTCTTCTATGGCTTTTAAAATCTCTTTACAAGCTTCTATGTATCCATCTGGTAACACTTCGTTTTTCATCGTACCGCCTGCAATTCTCCATTTTAAGTCATTGATAAAGTTTTCTTTATCATCGTGTAACCATTCGATGAGTTCTTCACGTTTTGCAATGTCGTAATTAGCGACAAGATTATCTAATGATTTTCCTAACTTGTTTAAAAGCTTTCTTTCTTCTGGTGTGATTGTGTATGTTGTCATGATATTTTCCTCCATATCTTTCTTTGTTCTCTGTTTATAGGCACTAAAAAACACACAAGATAATTCTTGTGTGCTATGTTACTACCTATAAATCAAATTTTTTCAATGGTAACTTCATTTTTATTTACATAAATGTTATACCAGTTATTTTCGTATTCGATTGTCATATCATCCAAAATAGAAACTCTTTTAGTTCCTATTTTACGCATTGCATATATAATTATTTTGCTTTCCATTTCTTCACTCATGTTTTTATCTCCTATCTTAAAACATAGATTTCATTTCATTTTGTATAATATTTCTGTACGTCAATGGTGTCCTCTAAATCACACATTTTACATCCCTTTACAGTTTCAAGTTCTGCTTCAATATCTACAGGAAAAGCAAGGCTTTCAAAAGTTTCTTTACATTCTTGCAAAATCTGTGACTGAATCATGTCGGGCAATTCACATACATAGGTATGGGCTGTTATTGTTACCCGTTCAAATACTCCACTTTTAAGCATATCTGAAAACCAGATATCAAAAGTTGGATATTCTTTTTTGTCTGCTAAATCTCGATATACCTCGTGCATCTGTTTTTCTGTAAAGCATCTACCTTTTAAAGGCTCTTCATAAGTTATATAATATTTCATTGTCTTACCTTCTTTCTACCCTGTAAGATGTACAGGGATTTTTTTGTTTTGTTTATTGCTTGTTTAATCTCATAAAGATTTATAAACCATAATTTATATTTGATAACTCAAAAAATTATGTTGTTACGTTATCGACAAGGGAAACTTTTTGTTTCTACTACTTTCAACCATCAAGGGAGTGCTTTAAACCCTATTTCACGATTTTGCCCGAAACTCTAAGAATATTGTCAAAGGTGTATCTTATAAGGTTATGAGATTAAATAAACAATAAACCTTATATTTTTATTAGATAGTACCTTGTGTTTGATTAGTTGTAAAATCATATTTACAAGATACTATCTAAATTTTTTATTTTAAGTAAATAGTAACTTTTATTTTTAGCATTAAATTGCTGTCGGCTCTACTTTGAGTATGGTATTTTAACCCTTTACTCTGGATAACCAAACTACCCAACCAACTTCTTTCAAGGCAAGTTGACATGGAGGATTTTAACCTCAACCTTGTTGTAAATAAATTACAACCGATATTCTGTTCTGACTTGTTAACTGGTTACGTTTTGGAATAACTTGTGTGAATTACACTTGAAAAGTAAATAATAAAATGTTAAAATATACTCGTAAGTGTTTTTTCACTTTGTGGAGCGGTAACCGTTTGCATTGGTAGTGTTTGGGTTATCGCTCTTTTGTTATCTTGGTTATATATTATCATAGTTTTTTCTGAATGTCAATAGCTTTTTTTGAATATTTTTGATTAAATTTTTTAGCCTGTGTTGCAAGGCTAAAGAAGTTTTGTTCCGTCTGGAAGTATCCATAACGGTTGATATTCACTATTGAGAATCTTTGCAATATTAGACAATTCATCTTGGGTGAATTTACCAGTCTTTAAACGATTGCTCAAAGTTGGTTGTGTAACACCTAATTTCATAGCTAATTCGGTTAATGTCATGTCGTTTGCTTTACAAGCTAACAAAACTTTATCTTTAATGGATAAAATGAAAATCACCACCTTTTTATGTATTAAGTATCAAGTCAAGTATTTACTTGAATTTTAACACTTTATTATTCACTTTTCAAGGTACTACACAAGTTTTGAGGGTGTCACCCTTGTCAGAATTGACAAGGGCTTTTTAGATGTGATACAATCCAATCAAGGTGTACCACATACACCCTTTAGAAGTTAGGTGTTATGTATGTATTCCCATGCTTCGGAATCCGAAACAAAACTGGTTGGACAGTTGGGAACATACCAGTAACCATCTATAGGATTATAGATAGGGTACATGATTTACACCTCCCTTCTCTATGTAATTTGTTAAAGGTAGTTTGTCGATTGTCAAACCGTCAAGTTGTTTTATCGGCTTGCTATCTTTAACATGGCTTTATTGTACATCAAAGCAATGTACTTGTCAATAGTTTTTATGTACTTTTTTATTTTATTTTTATGGGTGATATTATGATATTTGATAATAACTTACAATTAAAGAAAGAATTTGATAAATTGTTAATTGATACAGGTAATAGTAAAGTAAATATTGCAACTGAATTGGAAATATCCAAACAACAATTAAGTAATTTGTTAAATAAGAAGAATTTATCATTTATGGATATGAAAAGAATATTAGATGCAATTGGTTATGATTTGGAAATTGGTTTTAAAAAGAAAGAAAACTAATTACATTATATAGAAGAAACAAAGGAGGATTATATAAAATGGGTGCGATAACTGGAATTAATAAAGTAATTATAGAATTATTAAAAGAAAACAATACAAAAATGGAAGAACTTGCAAAGTATTTAAAAATAAATAAAGAAACTTTAGAAAAGAAATTAGAGTGTAATGATTTAAAAAATGTAAGAAGTTATAACAACTTTACTGTATCACAATTAGAAAAGATTGCTAGTTTTTTTGGTTATGATTTATGTATAGATTTTAAAAAAGAAGATGTTGTAAAACATTGTAAATCAAGAAAAGAAACTAGACAAGAGACAGTTAATAAAATGAGTTTTTTATATGACAAGAATGGGAACTGGAATGTATAGGTATATAGCCGTTTAAACGTCTTATTTTGCCCTGTATGGGATTTTATATGTATAATGTATCTATGCATCCTATTTTGATTTTAAATTGATTTATAGGGCATTTACAAGCGTTATAATTTTGTGATGTGTTTTATTATTATATGTTATATATGATTATTAAATAGATATATTTATAGGTTTATTGTATGTATTAATGATATATTTATAGTTATATATCATATAGTTATGCTTTATATTAGTATGTAATATATTGTTATTGTATAGTATATATTATAGATATGATAGTATTATTGTATTGGATATTATAGTTATGTGGTAGATATTATATGCATATATTTAATATTATATATTGATTAATATGTTATATGTATTGTGTAATAGTATATAGTTGTGTTGTGTGTGGTAGTGTATAATATAAATGTTATAGTTATTGTGTTGTGTATTATAGTGTGATGTGATGTGTTATTGTGTGATATGATATATAATTGTATTGTGTTGTTGTGGATAGTATTGTATTATCATAGGTTATATGATGCTATTATGTATTGGTTATATATATGATGTGCTAGTTATATATACAGTATTATATATTGATTTGGTTAATTATATATTTATATTTTTGTGTGATGGTTAACTGGTGTCGTGTTTATATTGTGCAGATTGTACATTTTAATGAGGTTATGAGCGTGATATAGTGTGCAGTTTGTTGTTATTTATGATGCAGTTGTGATAGTTAGTATAGTTTTTATATGATTGTGTTATATTGTTTTTATATATCTATTGGTTATAAAATGTGGTTAAACAACATTTTTTATCTCAAAAAACGAACTTTTGTTTTTATGTTCTAATAAATACCATCATATACAGAAATTTTATGTCCTGTCATATCATTACAATTTTTATATCCTGCTACCAGTGCAGCTTTATCTATTATATCCATGTTTGTAAATCATTTACACATAGTATAAAAAATTACTGTATCTGCAAAAACACGGACTTTTCAACAAAACTCCTTGTTTTTTATAACAAAAACTATATGATATAGTATTAAAAACTATGTTGTACAGTGGGGTATGTTTACATTTTTTGACATACTGTCAATTTCTGTAAATACCCTAGGTGTTCAACTCACACCCCACGTTCAAAATTTGAAATCCCCTCTCCCCACACTATTTCACCTAAATTCACACAAAAAATAGCAAAAATACACAAAATGAGTTCGAGAACGAGTTCGAGCAAGTCCTTATAAAATAAACAAAATCTTCACATCAAAAATACCCTAAAATCGCAAAAATCCCTCTCAAACCTTCATTTTTGTCAATAAAATTCTACACTTTATCGAAGTCAACTATAAAATCTACAAAACATAGCCAATTTTATTCCTTGCTACCCGTACATCTACCTTTAAAATATGTAATAAAAATAAACAAAATCATTCATTTCTATCTGCACCAGTAAACCTTATTTTCGAAGTCCTTTAAAATTCATCTTCTATCCCTATTAAAAATATCCTTTACTCAAATTTACGTTATTCGACCCTAAAATCAATTCTATTCATTTTACTTGTAACTTATCGTCTTATGCATTAAAATCCAATTTCACCCCTAAAAACTCAAAAATACTCTCGTAATCCAGGGTAACATAATATTCATTACACCCATATCTGGAATATCTAAATGATCTTTTATTCAATTATCATTCATCCATCATATCCCTCTTCTACTCTTCCACATCTTAAATAATCTCATCTCACACTATTACAAAAATTCATTTGTAAATATCCTTAGCTTAAATCTCCAAAAAATGACCATAAAATCAATTTTAACTCTTACCCTTACAACTTACCCTTTCTTATACTAAAATCCATTCTAGCCAAAATAGCGTTAAAATTCTCAGCTAATCTAGGGTAAGAAATATTTTGATATAGTCCATACATTACAAAAATATAAAAATTTCTCTTTACAAAACCACCTAGAAGGTGGTATTATTAATTTAAAAATAAAAAGGAGGTTTTTATAATGACAACATTAGACGAGAAAAACACTTATTATATTGATTATGGTACAGGCACAGGAAATTTTGAATTCACTGGTACATTAGAAGAAGCTATAGAAGAAGCTAATAAAGGATTATGTTACACACAAGTTCCAGTTTCTATTTCTGTAAAAGATGGATGTAATGATATTGCTTATCTACCTTGGTATGGAATTGAAGCATCAGAAGATGACGTAACAACAGCTAGTTTTGGTAAATTTGGATTTTATGGTGAATGGAGGATTAATGAATGATTACTTATGACTTATTTACAAAATTATATGGTGAAGCAAAAACATATGACTCTTTAGAATTATATATCTCAGAACGAGGTTGGCAGGACTGGATGGACAACTTTAATATTGAAACCGTTACTGCTATCTTGAGAAAAATATATGAATATTCAAAAGAATCTCTTCAAGATATAAGAACGAGATTAAATTATTCTCGTATTGGACTATCCAGAGCTTATTACATTCCATTAAGAACTCTTGAAAACTGGGATGATAAACAAAATATGCCAGAATATGTTGAGGTTCTCGTTAAATATACATTTTTTATAAAGGAGATGACAAAAGATGAATCCATTACAGAATAGAATAGATTTTTGTGTTATTATTTCTGTTGATGGAGCAAATCCTAATGGTGATCCATCAATATCATGGTATCCACGAGTATTATATGATGGACATGGTGAAATCTCAGATGTTTGTTTAAAAAGAAAAATAAGAAATCGTTTACAAGATATGGGTGAAGAAATATTTGTTCAAGAAGATAGTAGAATTGATGACGGTTATAAGAGTTTAAAAGAAAGAATCTTAAATTTTGATGATTTTAAAAATGAATATAAAAATAAAAAACCTAATTTTAAAAAAATGTATGATTCTACTTGTAAAAAATGGATAGATGTCAGGACATTTGGACAAATATTCCCTTTTAAGGGAGGTGGTAATAATTCATCTACTAATGTCAGAGGGTGTATGTCTTTATGGAGTGCTACAAGCTTAGATGTTATTGATGTTCAAGAAATTACAAATGTTAAATCTACAAACTTAAATGAAACAGAAGATGGACGTAAGGATAGCGCAAGTTACTTTTATCGTTATATGGTGCATAAAGCTGCTTACGTTACTTATGGTTCCATTTACTGTCAATTAGCAGAAAAAAATAATTTCACAGAAGAAGATGCTGAAAAAATACATCAAGCACTAATTACTCTTTTTGAAGGGGATGCTGCCGCTATGAGACCAGCAGGAACAATGAATGTTCAAAAAGTATATTGGTGGAAACATAATTGTAAAACCGGACAATATCCTCAGATTAAAGTTTTTAAAACACTTGACATTCAACCACAAAAAGAATATCCGTTTTTTACTGTAACGGAAACACCATTACTAGATTTAATTCCAGAAGTTTACACTCTATAATTCAATAATAATTTTCTCAAAGGCAGATTGAAGATATATTGCATTTTCTTTCTGCCTTTTCACTTCTCATATATCCCTTAACTAAATCGGCAAAAATCAGTTCTAAAATCCATTTTACTTTTTACATAAGCAATTTATCCTTTAAACATATAAAATTGATTCTAGCACAAATAGCTTAAATTTCATCTAACAATCTCAGATAGAGAATCTTTTAATATATCCCATACCCAATCTCAAAATGTATAAACATATAACATTCTCTTTTCTAAAATCCAACAACACTTTTTCAAAAAGATAATAAATAAAGAGAATAGAAACTTGTACCTATTCACAATCCCACAAAGAGAATACACAACTAAGAGATTTTGATTATGAAATTAAATTAATCATATCAAAATGTTTCTGATCGGCACATCATGGCTTTATTAAGAATGAAAATAACCACAAAGATATTTGATATGTCTTTTGGAGAATATAATGTTGCGTCAGAAGAAAAAATATTTTCACTAATTAAACAATAAAGGAGATTAACCACTATGAGAAAATTAAAAGACAACAAAAATGACACAACTACTACTATCACACCATCAACATCTAATAAGACACCTATTGAAATTGCATTACAGATTGATTCAGACGGAATGACAACAGCAAGTAAGTTATATGCTTTTTTAGAATTGAATCCAAGTAATTTTGCATCCTGGTGTAGAAGAAATATCACTAGAAATAAATTTGCCACTGAAAATGAAGATTATATAGTTTTCGTAGTGAGCAACGAAAACTTCAAATTAGGTGGTAGACCAAAAACAGATTATAAACTTACATCTGAATTTGCAAAGAAGCTCTCAATGACAGGTAACACTGAGAAACATGAGCAAGCAAGAGATTATTTTATCGCTTGTGAGTAAGGATTAAAGATTGCTACCACTAAATTACAAGAAAGAAATAATGATATTCAAGCTTTGGTGCAAAACGTAAATACTCTTGTACAAAAGATTGATAATGTATTTAATTCATTAGAATCAAGAATAGACATGTTAGAGAATAATAATATTACTCAAAAAGCATTACCAAAGAAACGATATACATACTGGTCTTCTAAAATGTTTACAAAATATCAAGCATTGGCAGATTATTTTGAAATCTCTTATAAAGAATTATACAAGAACTTATATAGAGAATTAGAAAATAGATATCCTGATGTGGAAGTTAATCAGATTGTAGATGATTATTGTTATGAAAATCATCTTGAAACATGTTATCCATTAGATGCAATAGAACATAATCGTAGAGTAAGAATTCTATTTGAGCAATTAGTAGATAATCTTTTAGAGAAATATAACTTAGCAACACCAAAAGAGAATTTTGTAGTATCAACTATTTTTGATACGAAAAATTAATTTAAAAGAAATTAAATTATAAATGTACCCAAATAATATTTGAAATGAAAATGATTTCACAAAATAAAATCAAACAAAATACACGAAGTGTAAATATTCTTCTCTTGATATATATGAGTCTATATGGATATTGACTGCACAAACTGACTATATATATGTACCCAAATGAAGAAAAAATATACTTTTAGGTACATATATATGTACCTAAACGGGTTTTTCTTTATCACTTTACTATACTAAAGAATTTGAGGTGATGATATTGATTGTATGAGAATTGATTTAGAGAATGTATAAATATAACAAATAAACTTTATGGTAAATTTGCCACAATGTTAAATAATATAAAAGGAGTACAAAATTGAGAGAATTAAAAATTGACCCAGAATTGAGAGACTTACTTCCCCCTCTTACAAGTGAGGAATATAAGCAACTTGAAAAAAATATTGTAGAAAATGGTTTTGATGGAAACTTTCCTATTATGGAATGGCAAGGTTTTATCGTAGATGGTCATAACCGATATGATATTTGTAAAAAACATAACATAGAACCTGTTATCGGTACACTTGCATATAAGACAAAAGAAGAAGTTATGGAATGGATGTTGGATATTCAGCTTGGTCGCCGTAATCTTACGCCTATCCAGAAAATTGCCATTACTGAAAAGTATAGACCTATTTATGAGAAACAGGCGAAAGAGAATTTAGTAAATGCAGGGAATAATTATGGTGTAGGACAAGATAAAAAGCCTTTACCAAAATTGGTAAACCCTATTGAATCAGTTGATACAACCAAAAAACTTTCCAAACTTGCTGGTGTTGGAAAAGAGACTTACCGTATGGGGGCAAAGATTCTCAACTCAGACAATGAGAAACTAAAACAAGAAGTTCTTTCAGGTGAAAAGAGCATCAACGCAGGATATAAGGAATTAACTGGAAAGAAAGAGAATAAAAAAGAAGAAGTCAAAAATGAAATTCCATCTACTTCCCAAATCCAATCACCTAAAAGTAAAGTTAGTGAGGAAGTGAAACAAATATGTGAAGATCTTAAAACAGAGAAAACAAAAGAATATCTCGATTCTATTTGGGACTATAAGGTTTCCATTATTGAATGTATGAATGCGGATTTTGATATGTATTATGATGGCTTTGTAAGCATTTTAAATGACATGGAAAATCGTGTAACCAAATCAGAATTGGATGAATGTATTAAAAATGCGAAAAAAAATGTAGAGAAATTATTAGCAGCTATTGAATTAGCAAAAAATACAACACTTAAAATGGAGGAATAATTTTATGAAATTAAAAGACGTATTAAAAACAACAGGAACAACTCAGAAAAAAATGGCGAAAAAAGTTGAAAGAAAAAGAGTTCCAATTGATAAATTAGATTCTACGCTCAGTTACCAAAGAGATATTAACATGGACTTTGTAGAAGAAAACAGTAAGGATGGTATTTTTGATGAAAGTAAAGTTAGTATCGTTCTTGTGAGTGTTAGGGAAGATGGAACTATGAAAGTATGTGATGGACAACATACTATTGCTATTCTGAAAAAACGTGGATATACAACAGTTGAATGTGAATTAAGATATGGATTAACTGAACAAGAAGAAAATGATTGGTTCAGTGATGAGAGTACCAAGAGACGTGGACAATCAAGAAAACGCACATTAACTGCTCAGATTAATGGTACATATGAAAAACATAAAGATGAACAGGATTTTTACAATTGTTTAAAATCAATTGGATATAAATTAGATATTTATGGTGAAGAAATTGGTAGCGATTTTAGAATTGGATGCCCTGCAAAATTATTAACTGTTTATAAAGAATATAATAAAGCAGACAAGGTTAATTGTTTTGTCGAATGTATGGATATTATTAAATCTTGTTTTAATGGAGATTCATTATCATTACAGTGGAGTTTTATTCGTGGAATGTTTGATTTTTATGAAACCTACTATGATAAATTTGATAGAAAGCGTATTGTGGAAGTTTTATCTCGTGAAAATATTAGAGATATTAAAAAAGATGCAGAATCCGATATTCGTACAAATAAAACATCTTTAAAATATGCAAAATTATTTGTTGAAAAATACAATTATAAACTTCCAAAAAAGAAAACTCTAAAAATGAGTATGCTTGATGATTAATTAGACGAGGTGAATTAACTTGCCTAATTATGTAAAGATCCCAAAAGAAATAATTTATGATACATCTCTTACGGACAAACGAGTGATTATCTTTTCATATTTATGTGCAAGACGTTCACTTGATGATTCAGTGGCATTCTCAATTACTGAGCTTTGCCACTGGTCAAAACTCAAACCAAACTATAGAGATGGTAAAATCAATCAAAAGTATTATAAAACATTACTACTACTCTCCCACATGAATTATTTTACTAAACATCCCGATTTTGAATCGCTTATATCTGAACATAAAAATTCCATAGAGTATTTAAAAGTAGAATTAAATATAGAGAAATTTGATATACCAGATAAATTTGCAATAATTTATTTTGATGAATTAGAAGCAATTTTGAATTATAAGGAAGAATTACAATACTCTGATATAGATTTATCTCGTATGTCATCAGCTTATATCTTATTGGTGTTGGCTTATATCAGACTAAATATAAATCGTTCAAGTGATAAACCACTTTGCTGCTATCGTCAATACAAAACCATTTCTGATGAAATAGGAATATCTGAGAGATATGTGAGTCGTGTAGTAGAAGTTTTGGATGCATTAAATATTATTAAGTATGTTCCGATGAAGAGAAGAAAATATACAAACAATGGAGAAGAAAAGTTTATTACTACTTCAAAAGTATTTGCTGATTATAGACACTTCAAGAAACATGGAGATAATCATATCATTGATCGGGATTATGATTATAAAGATGAAATATCCAGACAAATAAAACTTTTAGAGAATATATATGTGTAATTATTAACCAGTATTATCAAAATATAACCATGAAATAATTTTCACAACAAACTGAAACATAAATGAAATTAAAACACATAAAGAAAGGATTTTAAGAAAAATATGACAGATGAAATTTTTGAAACTAGAGGAGCTTGTAGTATTAAAAGTCTTGCGGAGTTTGACACAAATTATAACAATTTAGGGCAGCATTACCTATCTTCTATTGCCAATGCTATCATGAGTGATTGGCGATTTGATAGACAGTGTAAAAATAATATTCGATATAAAAGAAATAACAAACAGAAGGAGAATGAATAATTATGAGATATAGAAACAAAGGATATGTAATTAAATTTGAGTTAAAGGATGGATATTCCATTTATTGTAGTTACAATTTTATAAAAGAGAACAATAAATATGGAGTAAATTTATATCTTACCAGAAATGATATAGATTTCTTAGATAAAATTGATACATATTATCTTGAAGGTGATAAAGGTACAATCAAAACTGTTATTGTTAAATTCGTTGAAGAAAAATATAATGAGGGATTTTTCAATTACTATATTGAGAGAATAGTATATATGCTGAAATGCTTTGATAAAGGGAATGAGATGTTTGAAGATGAACGATTACATGACAAAGACTGATATGAAATTTTTTAAAAAAGCTAGAAAAGTCGCATTACTTTCAGATTATAAAAAAGTACATATCGGTTGTGTTGCTGTGTACCAGGGGCAAATAATTGGAATTGGTTGTAATCTTGAAAAAACACATCCTATACAGGCGCATTATAATATTTTTAGAAATAAAGATATTTCTCTTTGCTCTTCTCTTCTACCAAAACTCCATGCTGAAATTAACTGTTTAAATGCAATCAGGCATATGAATATCAATTTTTCAAAGGTTAAGTTATATATCTATCGTATTAGAAAAGATGAACTGATTGGTATATGTAAGCCTTGTCCTTCTTGTATGGCTGCTATTAAAGATTTAGGTATAAAACATATCTATTATACGACTAATGATGGATTTGCTTATGAGAGAATTTATGATAATGAGGTGGCTTAATGAGATGTGAGATTTGTCAACATGAAAATCATATAGTTGGATGTCCATATTATGAGGGGAAACATTTATTACGTTGTGATGTATGTGGAGAATTTATATATGAGGGTGAAGAGTATTTAGAAAATAATGGTGGCGATCTGGTTCATTTAGAATGTATTCAAGGTATCAAGTGGTTGATTGGCTGGTTGGGATATGAGATTAAAGAATTTGGAATGGATGGTGATGGAGAATATTAGTGTAGGGGTAAATGAATTTTAGTTGAAGAAATTTTGATTATCAAAGGAGGAATTAAATGGATATTTTTGAATATTTGCCACAATTGATCGTTGCTTATGATAGTGATGATAAATTTGCGAATCTTATTCATGTGAAAAAAGCTGATAAAAATAAAGATTATTATTGTCCATGTTGTGGAGGAATTGTTAAGCCTAGAGCTTTAGATAGTAATAAAGAACAATCTCATTATTATCATAAGACAGGAAAATGTACAAAAGAAAGTCAGTTACATTTTTTTTGTAAACATTGGCTATTTGAATCTGGAAGTAGATTTTATATTAATGATGAACTTTTTGAAGTTGATTCAATTGAAATTGAAAAAATGTATGATACGCCATTTGGGAAATACAAACCAGATATTACGGTTCATACTACTTCTGGTAAGATAATTTATTTTGAAATGTTTTTCACCAATAGAAAAACTAGCGATGATTATTTTTGCAAATGGGATTATTTAGGGAATGATGTTGTAGAAGTTAATGTTAAAGAATACACATCTAAAGCAGACTTGACAGAAATTCCTATTTTTAAATATCTATATCATGATGGGACATGTTATTCAAAACCTTATGTAAAAAGAGATTTATATGCTAATACTATTGCTAAAATAAAAAAAGAATTAACCAGACAAAAAATTCTTAATTATAAGGCTAGAATTGAACAACTAGATTGGTTTTGGCAAGAAGTACAACGTAATTCTGGTGATGGCGAAACCATTTTAAATAGTATTTCAAAAATGGTATATGATGATATGGTTTCATGTTATGAGATTATTAAAAGGAAACAATGTGTATTGTATTTGAAACAAATGGTTTTAGATATGATAAATAAAAGAGTTGTAGATGATGTCAGACAAGTTTATGATTTACCAAATGAAGACGATATCTATTTTGATTTAGAACATATTAGAGGAAGAACATATATTGCTGGTATTAGATTGAATTTAAAAACAAATCATATTATTTTTAATAGATTATTTTCTTCACTGGATGATAATTATTGTGATATTGATAAATTATCTGGATACCCAAAAATAATTTTTCAGAAAACAGTATTTGATAAAAAGAATATAAATTTTTCAGAAAAGGAAGTTCAAAAATTAAAGAAGAAATATAATTATGTGAAGGATTTTAAAGAAAAGTTATTCCGTTTTGAAAAAGAGTTATCTGATTTTGAAAAAGAAAATCCTTATAAAGTAAGAGTCAATAATTATTCCTATAGTGTTATTATAGCAGATGATACAACGAAAAAATCTTTATTTAATGATATGACGCTCGAAAAGTTATCAGTTGATGAAATAAATAGAAAAATAACACTAGAAGAAACCTTAATTAAGAATAATGAGTTCTTAGAAGAACTTTTTAATACAGATGAATATAATTTGTTTATATCATATGTAAAAAAGTATATGGATATAGGTCTTCAATTTGAAATAGAGAAATATCACACTGATTTCGATAATAGACTTTATTTTAAAATATACATTTATGGTGATTGTGTTTATAATGAACGATTATATTGTACTATTGAAGATTTTAACAAGAAAGTTAATGCTTGTGAACCACTAATTAATTCTTTTGTAAAAGAAAATAATGCTGGATTAAAACTTGTAGATAGGATTAATAATTGCAAGAATAATTTTTGGAAAGCAAGTTTTTATTATAATCCCATTAGTAATGAAAAAGTAATTAGTATAGATCAGAAAATATTCAATAATAAATTTACTTCTGAGAAAATTCATTTAAGAACCAATGAATTCTTAGAAGAGAATACTCTTATAGATTCTATTAAAGAAGCAATGTATTTAATATTTAAAAATATTCAAAGATATGGTTATAGAGTTATGGAGGAATCTACTGATGAGTAATGCAATTTATATTCCATCTGTTGATGCCAAAGACTTATATTTGTCTAATAATTATATCCATAATGTACCTTATGGGTATAAACTCACAAAAAAAGATGGGACAGATAATTTTAGAAAATACATCAATGCTTTTGATTATAGTTTAGATTTAATTGAGTTACGAGAAGTGGCAAAATCTGTTTACGGAAAGAAAGACTCTTTATCCTTTACCTCTAAGGGTAAGGAGTTCTCTTCAAAAGTAATCAACGTAACTTTCAAATATGCTGTGAAAGAATTCAATAAAGTTGCTAAAAATACATATGTTAGGAATGGTTATAATTTAAGAGATTATTCATTAGAAAACGGTTATGCTGTAGATGTTGATGAAGATGGTGTTATTATTCTAGTTGCGATTAAAATAGATGAACCATTCTATAATTCAATAGATATTACTCTTCTACCCTCTTTTTTTTCATGTGAATATGATGAAAAAACATTGACTTACACTTATAAATTAAATGGAACGATAAAAACTGTTAAGACAGCCAAACAGTTACGGGAATGGTGCTATAAAAATGGATTTATTTGTAATGGAATCAATTATTGTAGGTTTAAGCGTTCCAGCGGATCAGCCAGAGTAGGAAAATGTCTTTTTATTGATAAACGATTGTATCCTGATATGCATAAGTCTGAGCAATGTGGCTTAGATGTTCAAATTGGTGATGAATTAGATATTGCTGCTTTTGAAGCATATATTTCTTTACCTACAAGTAGCATTATTGATATCATTGATATTAAGCCAGAAAATTTCTTAGTGGTTGATGATTGGGATAGTGTTTTTTATGAAGATGCTGTATGTACAGATTTAGGAGAGGATGGTTGGTTAAAGACAGAAGAAAAAAATATGAAAATTTCAAATTCTATTTGGGATGGACAATCTCTTATTGATATTTCATTGATGGATAAATATTCCTCGAAAGGGATGTTACTATTAAGAAACAAGTTCTTTAAATCTTGTTGTTTTAATACGAATGTTCAAAAATTCTTCAAGGATAATAACATTACTGAAATTTCTCAGTTAAATGGTAAGACTATAGCAACGGATATAAAAGATATTAAGCTTATTACTACTCCTTCTAGCATCAAATATTTTAAATTTGGGAATTTGGAAGATTGGTTTACGCATATCTATCCTTATTTTGGTGTTGTGAAATATGATAAAGATACGCATTATTTCAATGGACGTATGGTTCAGGCGCATTATCAATTATTAAATACTCTTCAATTGTCTAAAGAAGAACTACAAGAGATTGTTCAGGATGGGTTGGATTATATTAATCTTCTTAATACGGATGTTGATGTTATGAGATATCATTTAAAATTTAAAGAAGACTCTGAACTTGAAACAGATAATGTCATGAAGGATAAAAATGAGATTGTTTACAAATTATTAAATTACGATTGTAATTTTGATAAAACACGCATTTACTATGATTTTAAGAAAAATCTGTGCAGTTCTTATCTAAAGAATATGAAAAAAGGACATGTATTATTAGATGGTACATATGCCACCCTTTTAGGTAATCCATATGAAATGTTATTGCAATCTATTGGAAAGTTTAATGGTGCTTCTATCCTTCCTGTAGGAACAGTACATAATACCCGATATGATTACGAGACGGATATTTTAGGAAGTCGATCTCCTCATGTAACTATTGGAAATATTTTACTTTCAAAAAATATTGCTTGTGATTTGATTGATAAATATTTCAATCTCACATTTAATATAATTTGTATAAATAGTATAAATGAGAATATTTTAGAAAGATTATCAGGTGCAGATTTTGACAGCGATACACTATTAATTACAAATAATTCCATTTTGATTAACGCAGCTAAAAAGAATTATGAGTTTTTTAAAGTGCCTACTCGCAACATCAATCCACCAAAATCAAAACGTCACTATACATTTGATGATTTAGCAGACTTAGATGATAAGACAAGTAACAATAAAATTGGAGAAATTGTTAATTTGTCTCAGGAATTAAACTCTCTTTTATGGGATATGGTTGCAAAATCTGGAGAATCCGTAGAAAGTCAATATGAATATATTAAGGAAATTTATTATGATGTATGTCAGCTAGATGTACTTTCTAATATAGAAATTGACAAGGCGAAAAAAGAATATCCTGTAGATACTACTGCTGAATTAAAAAGGATGAGAAAAAAATATGAGAATCTATTAACTATGTCAGACGGTAGAAAAAAGATGCCTTTCTTCTTAGGATTTATTGCAGATACGAAGAATTATAAAAATATTGATCGAAAAGATTATCAGAAATATAACACGAGTATGGATTTACTTCATATTTGCATCGGGACAAAACGTGCCAGTAAATCAAAAGGAAGTGATTTTATACCATTAGTAGATATTTTTAAGCCAAGAGATTTTGATAGGAATAAAGTTTATAAATCACAAATAAAAAGAATTATTGAAATGGCAACTAATACTTGTGCTTATAATAAGATAATTGCTCAGAATTCTTATTTGACAAACGAGGAAAAACATATTCATATTGTAAATGCAAAGGAAGATTTATTGTACGAAATTAATAGGATGAAAATTAATGAGCATACCATGTATCGACTTTTGTATCACTTGGATATGAAGAAGAATTCTTCTATTAAGAATTTATTGTTTTATATTTTGTTTAGTTATAAGAATGACACATTGACAAAGATTTTAGAACAATATGATCGTATAAATACTTATTTGATTGAAAATAAAGATGGTGAAATCATAATATATAACCGAAAATTCAGCAAAAAAATCCCCCAAAGCAATTTTCAAAATCAAATTTAGTGGGAACTTCCCATGTTTTTTAATTTTGGGATAAGTAAGCTTTAGGTAGAGAATAAAAAAGGATGTGATAATCATAACAAAATCTGAAATTATTGAACTGATTTGGAATAAAAATAATAAATTATATACTAAAAAAGATATTGAGTACATAGTGAATTGCTTTATTAAAGAAATTCAAAATGGAGTTAAAGTTGGAGAAAAAGTTAAAATTGGTGGTCTAGGAACATTTTCTTTATATTTGAGAAAGGCGTACATTGGCGCAATTTCTAATTCAAAAGATGATACTGTTATTCCAAATGTTAAATATGTTAGTTTTAGACCTAGTAAACACTTAAAGCAATAAAAATTCAGTAAAAAATTCCCCCAAGACACTTTTTAAAACTGAAAAACACCCATAGAACGGGTGTTTTTTGATTTTGGGATAAGTAAGCTTTAGGGAAGAATAAAAAAACAAAAAACTTGCATATTACGGGTCAGTCAGTTAGACTGCTAAAGAGAATTATAAGGTATTCTCCCTATCTCGCCCTTATAAATATTATAGCAGGATACGTTGGAGATGGTTTCCACGATAGCCTCATAAGCTATGCACACAGGTTCAAGTCCTGTTCCTGCTCTCCTCTCAAGTGAACAGATATCACCTAACAAGACACTCATATTTAATTTATTAATAAGCACTTAAACAGCTCTCACCTGTTCACCTTTCGTAATATGTACATATCATATACTTCATATCTCCTACATATTATGACATTTGCCTTCATGTAAAAGTGGCTAATATGTACTGTTTATAAGTATTTTACGAGTTTTGCTTAAAATCCATTTAATAAATATAAGGGGTATTATACAATACCCCTTATATTAAAAATAGAAAGTTGGTGAAATCATGTATGTAGAAAAAGACGAAATACCTTATATGAATGAAAACGAAGATAAAATTAAAAATAAAATTTTAGAGCTTCTTTCATATGAAGGGTTTACTTTAGCAGAAACACAACACCTTTTTGATAGAACTATTAGAGAAATTAAAATAAAAAATAAAATCAATTTATAACATTATTTGTTTAAATCCAGTAATTTTGTAAGAACATCTGAATATGTTTTCATATAATCTTCTATAAATTTATCAGTTTCTAATGGTTGTGTAAGACTTGTAGCTTTTCTTCTAGCAATATAATCAGATAAATCTTTAATTTGGCTAAGGTCTAATCGTGTGTCATACATTTTTATGTACCTCCTTATGTATTTTCTTACAATTATATAACTTTTGATACAATTATTCAACTATTATCTTGTATAGGTGGCAGAGTTAGGTTTATTGCGAATGTCTTGAAAACATTTGACGGTTAATCCCGTCCGTAGGTTCAAATCCTACCCTGTACGTTTCTCTCCTATTTTGGAGAAATATTAAACGAAAGGATGTCATGATTTTTGGTAAAAATCACAAAAAATGAAGCGCAAATACTTAATGTAAAATATGAAATTCCATTTAAAGAATTTGGTGGAATCACTCGCACTTGCTCTTGTCATTATAAAAGGAAAACTTATTATTTGACAGAGAGTAATTATAATCTAAATGCATTAAGCGAAATCAGAAAAAATATTGTCGAATGACAAAATATATAAGAAAGGTGGTACATTACCATCGGAAAGAAAAAGAAAGAAATAAATATAAGTTTTCTTAATAATGGATGTTCCGTAACGGGATCATGTACAATCATTAAGTTTTTAGATAGGACAATTCTCTTTGAATTTGGTGGAATTCAAGAAGGACACACTATTCTTGATAATTATAGATTAAACAAAGAACAAATATCTAAAATTAAAGCAAAAGATGTTGACATGATAATTGGTGGACATTTCATGCACTATGATCATGGTGGTAATATCCCTGCATTAGTTAAACAGAATCCAAACATAAGAATTATTACAGGCAAAAATACTACTGGTATATTAAAGGAAATGTGGTTAGACTCTGCCAACATTACTATTCGTGATTGTGAAACATTATCTTCTCAGTATTCAGATAAAGTGTTTAAACCTTTATATAATATTGATGATGTAGAGAAATCTGTATCTCTTATTGAAGAATATGATGTTGGGGAAATTCACGAATTAGATGAAAATATATCTATTAGATATACATATTCTGGTCATATTTTTGGCGCAGTACAATGTGAATTATTTATAAAAATCAAGAATCATTGTACCAAATTATTATTCACAAGTGATCTCGGAAATACAAAGATTCAGGATTTAAAACCATTTGTCCAGGAATTTGAACCTGTAAAATCTGCAAACTATGTATTCGGAGAAACTACATACGGTGCAAGAAATAATAAACAAATAACACAGAAAATAATTAATAAAGATTTAGAAAAAATCAAATCGGTTATTCAACAATTTTGCGGAGATTATAAAAGGCGAGTTCTTATGCCTGTATTTAGTCTTGATAAGTGTCCCGTTGTACTATGGCTTATTTATCAGATGTTTAAAGACGATAAAAATTTTACAACAAAAGTGTTAGTTGATAGTCCACTAACAAACAGACTTCTTGACAGATACAGTGAAGTATTAGAAGGTGAAGCAAAAGAAAAATTCGATGAAATGCTTGCATGGAAGAATCTAAAAAGAATTGTAACTCCAGAAGACAGTAGATATGCTATGGAAAACATGAAGAATATCTTAATATTGAGTTCTGGTGGAATGTTGCAAAGCGGACGTTCTGTTAGATGGGCGAAAGAGTTACTTCCTCATAGTAATGATTGTTTAATTTTGAGTGGTTATTGCGGAGAAAACACGCTTGGATATAAAATCAAAAATTTCAGTGACCAGAAAACCATTTCGATTAATGGCACACAGGTGAAAAACAAAGCACAGATTGTAAATGTACGAAGTCTTTCAGGTCATATGCAAAGAGATGAATTATTAAAATACTACTCTTCTATTCATACAGAAAAGATTTATCTTCTGCATGGAGAAATGGAAGGAAAAGTTGAATTTTCGCAAGATTTGAAAAGAGAAATCGCAAATAAAAGCATGACTACAAATGTTTGTGTGGTTAATAAAGGAACAAAAATTTCGCTATAAAATATTATGAAAACTGAGGTATTTTAAATTTATGACAAATAAAAAGAAAGTAACTACAGCATATCTTGATATTGCTATTCCAGAAAACGTAGAAAATATGCAATTACCAAGTCCAGAATTATTAACTTTTTATAAAAATTTTGAAGATAGAATTTTGTGGATTGATAATGAAATCAATGATTATTCTATTGAATATGCGAAATATATTATGCAATGGAATAGAGATGATAAATTGGCTGGTATAAAAAAAGGAAGATAGAAAACCAATAAAATTATTGTTCTTTTCGCCAGGTGGCGACTTAAATATAAATAATATGTTAGTTGACACTATTGCTTTGTCAGAAACAAAAGTAATTGGTATCAATTGTGGTATGGCAGCAAGCGCAGCTTGTTTTATTTATCTTTCATGCCATGAAAGGCTAACTCTTCCAAATGCTCAATTTCTAATTCATCAAGGAGCTGGATCATTTGAGGGTACATATGATATTGTTGTTTCAGCAATTACAAATTATCAAAAAGAAATTGAGAATCTTGGTAAATTTGTGTTATCGAGAACGAATATACCCGAAGATGTATTTTATGAAAATTTCATTACCGATTGGTATATTGATGCAAATGAAGCAATTAAATATGGATTATGTAGTAAAATTATTACAAGTTTAGACGAAATTATATAAGAAGAGTATCTACTACTCTTCTATTTTTAGTTAATTGAAAAGGAGTTTTTATATATATGATTAAAATTAGTAATACAGAAAGTAAAACAACACCAGCCAAGAAAAATATTCAGTTAAAGAATATTTCTGTAAAAGATTTACGCCTTGTAGATACTGATACTGGAGAAGATATTTCTCAGGAAGTTATTGATGAAATCCCAGATGAAATTGATACAATTAACTTCAAAATTACTATTGAACTTCCAGATGAAGTTGAATAAAGAGAGTTGGTGTAGTTATAACTGATTTACAGAAATTAGATAATGAAACGGATTTTGAGTGGAAACTAAGATGTTGTCTTGCAAAGAAACGTAGAGAAACAGATATGGATTGGGTTGAAATCCGAGATATGCTTGGATTATCTATCACACCAGACCAACTTAGAAAACAAGCTGTTGGATATTTAGAATATGATAATTATATTAACGGATTTGAAGGTGTAGCTACTACTATCCTTTCTATTTCTGACTTACATGTTCCATTTCAGTTATCATATGAATTGTTAAAAGATTATCGTGGAGTTGATATTTTGCAAATCAATGGAGATGTTGTAGATTGTCAGGCACTCTCACGCTTTTCAAAACAATATAGAATTTCCCCAATAGAAGAAATGATTCAAGGTAGACAATATCTTATTGATTTGATTGAATACATTCATCCTAAGAAAGTTGTATGTAATTATGGTAATCATGACAGGCGATTTGCTAATTATTTTGCAAAGAATTTAGATACAGATATTTTGGAACTTATGCCAGATACATCTTTGGAGTTAATTTTTGTAGATGGATTTAAGCATTATGATAAACGTAGTAAATCAAAAGTTTGGTATGAACCACTTGTAAATATTTTTGAAGATATTGATATTCAGTATGTCGATGATTGGAAATGTAAAATTGGTAAAACTTGGTTTGTTCATCCATTGGCATATAGACAAGCAATTCTCGCTACTGCTGAGAAAGCAAAGGATTATTTACAAGATACTGATAGAGATGGGTTTGACTGTGTTGTGATGGCTCATACCCATATGATTGGCGACTCAAAGCGTGGTTATGTAAGGCTTCTTGAACAAGGTGCTTTTGCAAATGTTGATAAAATGAATTATATGGATGGCAAATTAACAAAACCTCAGAAAGAAGGATTTGCAGTTATTTGTCAAGATAAAAATGGTAATTTGATTGAAAATAAAACGAAGATTGTTTCGTTAAATTAAAAATATAGGGTAGTTTCCAGTCATCAAGAAATAAAAATCAAATTTGAGAGTAGTTAGTGTCTAACTGCTCTCTTATTTTATTGTTTAAAATTTGAAAGGAATTAAAAAATTATGAATAAAAAAGAATATATTGCTGCGACAGCAGAAAAAACAGATGGGATTAGTAAAGCAACTGTAGAAGAAGTATTAAAAGCTTTTACAGAGGCAATTACAGAAGGATTAATCAAAGGTGAAAGAATCCCTATCGTTGGATTAGGTGCTTTTGAAACGGCAGATGTTGAGGAACGTATTGGTAAGAATCCAAAAACTGGTCAGCCAGTTAACATTCCTGCTCATAGAAAACCTAAATTTAAAATCAGTAAAACATTAAAAGATGCTGTTAGATAAGGAGATGACCATTTGAAAACTAATTTTTATTCTGATATTGAAGATTTATGTTTAGATATTGCTCAGAAATATCATGATTCTTCACAAAAAAATGAATTTTATGAAGTTTCTATTTTAACATTCCATGATAAAGCGAAAGAAATTATTGAAGAATTAATTTTTCATGGATTTACATTAAATAATATTGAATTAGAAAGTTATGAACTAACTGGATATAAAGATGAATTCGTTATCACTATTGATGATATAGGATGCATTTGGTGCGAAAGAGCAAAGAGAGAAAAAGGATATTTGAATTTTTATGATAAAATTTTATATATTGATTCTGATGCAAATTCTAAGATTCTAACTTATATCCATGATGCAGAAGAGATTATTGAATTTGATATTCATGATGATTCGTATAAATGTGAAGATGGTGATGTTTCTGCTATTTGTGAATGTGATGGAAATTGTGATTGTAAGGATTGTGAATATTCAGATGGAATGGATGATGAAATTGAGATCTCTGACTTAAAAGTGTTAACTTTTTCTGGTAGCCACGATGGGAAATATACCTCTTATTGTATCACAAGTAATAATGAAGATAATTTAAATAAATTTCGCAAACTTGTTCAGGAATTAGATATTTAAAATAAATACATTTTTATTCTCGGAACACATAACCTGATATGTGGAGATAAGAATTAAGTCTACGGAGAAAAATGTAATCGAGGATGCAGACAGTTATTTATTTAGGGACTTGCATGATTTTATGTAAGTCCTTTTTTTATATGCAACATAAACTCAGAAGGTCTGGGGCTTGACCGCTAATCAATGTGTGCCATCTGGCATCTGTTTCGAGTACAGTGTGTTGCGTTTGGTATATTGTCTGAATGTTGTTGGAGAATATACATTCTGTAGAATATTTTTATTCTGTCTTGTCTTCGTTAGTGAAACTCACGTATAGGGTACGTTTCTATCGCGCTAACTAATGGGATTTGTAGGAGTAGGTGAAGTTCCTACTCTTTCTCTACGTCAATGGTGTAAATGGCAAGCATTAAAGACTCCAACTCTTTAGATTTTGGTTCAAGTCCAAATTGGCGTGTTATTAAATGATTTTTATTGAAAGGAAGTGAGCAAATGGCAGGAAGAACTGTACAATATAATGTTTTAACGACACCAGAAAAATTACAGCAAGTTAATCCAGATAATGTTGAATTAGGAAATGACTTTTTAGATTATCTTGTATCAGTAGACAGAGCAAAATCAACAATTGATGCATATGCTCATGATCTTAATATTTTTTGGGTATATCTATTAGAAAAATGCAACAACAAATTCTTTATTAATTTATCCAAACGTGAAATTTCTAAGTATCAAAGTTATTGCTTGACTGAATTAAAATGGAGTCCTGCAAGGATAAAAAGAGTTAAGTCTACTCTCTCATCTCTTAGTAATTATGTTGAAAATATGTTAGATGATGAATATGAAGGATTTCGCCCAATTATTCGTAAAATAGAAAATCCAACAAATGAAAAGGTGTTAAAGAAAACTGTATTCACAGAAGAACAATTACAAGGCTTATTAGATTATCTTGTTGAAAAAAAGCAGTACGATAAAGCATGTATGCTAAGTATGGCTATGAATAATGGAAGACGTAAAAGTGAATTACCACGTTTTAAAGTTTCATATTTTGATGATAACAATATTATTTATGGTTCATTATATAAAACTCCCGAAACTATCACTACTAAGGGTAGAGGATCAAGAGGAAAACAACTTATTGTATATACATTAGTAAAGCCATTTAAACCATATTTAGATTTGTGGCTTAAATATAGAGAGGAAAATAATATTACTTCTGAATGGTTATTCCCTAAAAAAGTAGGGAATAAATATGTTGATGAGCAAATTTCTACAGATACATTGGATAGTTGGGCTGAAACATTTAGTAAAATATTAGATATTCCGTTTTATTGGCATAGCCTGAGGCATTATTTTACAACGAATTGTGCCCGTAGTGGACTCCCAGATAATGTAATTCAAATGATTATCGGTTGGTCTTCGTTAGATATGGTAGGGTTATACAAAGATATTGAAGTGGATGAAGAATTTGAAAAGTACTTTGGGGCAGATGGAATTAAGAAGGTTAAACAATCTTCTTTGGCTGACTTATAAAACTTTCTCCTAACATACCCTTTCAACACCACTCATCATATTCTCTCATTCTTCGCTGTTTACAAAAATATTAAAATATGATATTGTAAAAATATTAAAATTAGTATTTTTTGGTAAGGAGGATGTGAGAAATGGAAACAACAACAAGACCTCGTGTAGTACATTCTGCAATGAATGACATAAAAAAGGGAAAAATATCATTTAAACATAAGTTACAAAGACGAGAAGGTGTCTGGACAAAGAAACAGAAATCTTTATTAATAGATTCTTTATTAAAACACTATCCAACTAATCCTATTTATCTCGTTGTTAAAGAAGGAGAACCAAAACGAGTGATTGATGGTTTACAAAGATTAAGCACCATTAAAGATTATACAAATGATGAATTTACTCTTTCTACATTAGATGACATAGAAATAGACGGTGTTCCTAGAAAGTTATCAGGAAAGAAATTTTCTGAACTTGACCCCGTTGTAAAGGAAGAAATATCTGGCGCAGAAATAGTTCTATGTGAACTTCGAGATGCTACAGATAAAGATATTATAGAGTTATTTTCTCGTATTAATAATGGAAAACCACTTAACAGTACACAGAAATTAACTACTTTTATGTCAGTGGAACTTATTGATATAATTTCTTCTATGGTAGAAAATCTGTTTTTTAATAATGTTCTTACGGAAAAACAGCTTAATGATTCTGTTGACGTAGATATTATTATTGAATCTCTTATGATGATTGATTCAAATAAAGATAGAGAACTCAAGAGCTTTACGGCTGGAGAAAAGAGAAAATTCGCACAATATTACAGTGAAAAATTCAAAGAAGAACCTGATAACCAATATGAAAAAATGGATAAAATATCAGAAGGATTAAATAGACTTGGCAACCATTTTGAAAAAGATACGAAAATGCCTAAATTACTTATGCCTTTATGTATTTATGGTATGTATCGTATGATCAAAGATAACAAATCATTTGAGAAATATTTTAATTGGTTGGATGATTTCTTAGCTGGTTATGAAAATAATGAAGAATTCTTACAATATTGCAATTCTGGTACGACAAGTGCCGCTAAAGTACAGGGTCGATTCCAGTATTTTAGAAGTGCTATGCATGATTTGTAATATATAAATAAAGATTATATCTAACAATTAAAAACGAATATTGAATTATCAAGAAGAGTGGATTTTCTACTCTTCTTTTTTGTTGTTTAAAAAAGAGAATAAAGATATATGGTCATAAACAAGTTGTGGGTACAATGGTGTTTGGTGTTCTGTCAGTGGAACGTGACTGGTTGGAATGAGTGAGAAACTAAAGAGGTCATGGACTTTAGTATAGTAGATACTCGCACTACTCTCTCACTCTTCTTTTGTATAAAAATGAAGGAGGTGGCGTTTTGCCTACTAAGAAAACTGGTGCAACGCCAGCTAATAAACAAAAAGGAAAAAAGGTCTGCACTTGTTGTAAAAAAAATAAAAATCTAGTAGACTTCTATTTGTCATATAGTCCAATGTACTCATTGGATAAAAGAATTCCTGTATGTAAGGATTGTTGTAAAACTTCTGTCTTAAATGATGATAACACAATAAATTATATTAAATTTAAAAGTCTTTTGATGCAGATAGATAAGCCATTATATTATGATTTACTTGCTAGTAGTGAAGAATCATTACTTAAAGAAAATAGTTATATGGATGAAGATGCATTAAAATATCGTGGGAAAGAAATATTACAAAAATATTTTACTCTTATAGCAATGCGCCAAGATCGTCAACGAAATTGGGCAGATGCAGAAAAAGAAGGACATATGCATCAAAATAATAATCGCACTGTTGCTGAAAAAAGTGTGATTATAAACAAATATCAAGAATTATTTAATTTATCACAAGATAATCCAAATAACGATATTATTGACTTAGGTATTAAAAAAAAGATAATAAAATGGTCTAAAGAAGATAAACAAAATATGAAATATGCTATTGAAGTAATTGGATATGATCCATTTGAAGATTATCCAGAAGAAAATAGAAAATTTTTGTTTAATTCTTTATCTCCTTACTTGGAAGATGATGACAATGTTGAGGATGCTTATAAATTATCGCAGATATTGCAAATTATAAAAAATAATTTTCAAATAGATACATGCGATAAAAAGATGGCACGTTTAGACCCTTTGAAAGATGCGGAAAGTATAAAAACTTTAAGTGATATTAAAAATAAACTTGTTCAGAGTAATGATAAAATTGCAAAAGAAAATGAAATTTCTGTAAAAAATAGATCCAATAAAGATGCTGGAAAATCTACTTTAACATATCTTATGCGTGATTTAAGGGAAAAAGATTTTGATAAAGCTGAATCAGACTACTATGACCAATTAAAGAGCAAGGGGACTCGATGGGCTGTTGAGATTTCTCAGAAAGCTATGTTGGATCATTGTATTTTTGATGAAAATGATAAAAAAGAAATCTACGAAACCCAATTAAAGTTGATAGATGAATTAAATCAAGAATTAGATAAAAAAAAAGAGGAAATTCGCCTACTCTTAATTAAAATAGATGAATTAAATGCAATTATAGAAAAGGGTTCATAATGGCATATCATAAAATTATGTCAGAACGCAAAAGGCGAATTTGCGAATTAGATTCTGAAAGTATTGCTTTTTATAGACGTAATCCATGCATTGCATGTGAAGAATTACTTGGCATAAAATTAATTGATTCTCAGAAATATATTTTGCAACAAAGTTGGAATAAACCACATGTACTCTGGTGTTGTAGTCGTAACTTCGGGAAGTCTTTCCTGGGGGCGATATTTATGATTCTAAAAGCTATTCTTTATGAAAATCAAGCAATATATATTGTTTCTTCTGTTGGTAACCAATCTAAAGAAACTTTTTCAAAAATTGAAGAAATTGTTCTTAGAATTGGTAAAACGGCTGCTTCTATTCGTTCTCTAAAAGATATTGTGGAAAAGGAAACTCGAAAAACTCCAAATAATAAAACAGGATTTCAACATAATCCAGAGTCATTCCATGTCGAATTTTTTAATGGTAGTGAAATATTTACATTGAATGGTAAACCTGATAATAACAGATCTCGCAGAGCTACGCTTGTATTTTTTGATGAAGCAGCTTTTAGTAGTGATGAATTAATTGCAGTTTGTGAAGCATTCGCAACACAAAATACAGAATTCGTAACATCTGTTGATGAAGGTTTTAATCCTGATACATTAAAAAGAAAATGTCCTACCCAATTAGTATACGCTTCTTCTCAAGACGATATGAGCAAAATGTTTTATAGTCATTATAAAAATTTCACAAAGAAAATGATTGCTGGCGATAGAGATTATTTTGTAGCAGATATGATTTGTGATACCGCTATTAAAACTTTTATGAATGGTAAGCCATACACCCCTCTTCTTACTCAAGATAAAGTAGACTCTGCTATGAAAGCAAATAGAGAGAAAGCATTAAGAGAATATTATAATCAACCTACTCGTGATGGAGGTGTTAATCAAATTGTTAAATGGGGTACAATTCGTAGAAATGAAACCTTTTGGATACCTCAACTTTCTTATAAAAAAGATACAAAGATTACATTAGCCTTAGACCCTGCTCGTACTTTTGATAATTCTATCTTAGGAGCAATGAGGATTATTAATGATCCCAATTATGGATATATTGGAGAAATCGTAAATTGTGTAAACATGGTTGACTCTGCGAGTAAGAAGGGATATAAACTTGATTCAAATAGACAATTGGAAGAAATCAGAAATTATATTGCTTTATATAATGGACAATATAATGATTATGTAAATATAGATTGTTTATTAATTGATCAGGGAGCTGGAGGAGCTGGCGTTGCGGCTTACGCTGATGGATTATTAAATGATTGGACAGGGAATGATGGAAGAGTTCACAGGGGACTTATTGATGAATCACATGATATTTACGCTGGATATAAAGAAAGATATCCAAATGCCGTAAATAAATTAAAATTAATTAGTCCTAAAAAATATAGAACTCAAATGGTAGATGAATTTATTGAGTTAATGAATCTAGGGGTTATAAAATTTCCATATGAGTATAAACAAGAATTTATTTCAGTATCTGAAAATAACGAAGAAGAAGAAAAAATCGGACACTATCAATTAACAGAAGATGAAATTGTTGCATTAGTTAATATAGATTTAATGAAAACAGAAACAACATCTATTTATAAATATGAAAATGCAGAAAAAACCACAAAAACATATGCATTAGCAAAAGATAAAGAAAACACAATGCATGATGATAGATTCTATGTATTAATAATGTTAGCTCATAGATTATATGAACTTCGTAGAAAACAAATTATTGTTTCAGAACCACAAATTGATTACTCTTCTGCTCCTATCTGTGCGTCTTCAGTTTCATTTTAGAAAGGATGGTGAAACATGTCAAAATCAGAAAAAACTGAATATGTAGATAATCCTGACAAAGATTATAAACTTGTCATTGCTTCAGATGTAAAAGATAATGACGATGAGGAAACCATCCTTGCTACAGCAGAAACTATACAAAAGCAATCTGAAAGTTGGATGTATGATGCACTTCAAAGCTTTGAACAAGGTGGTCGTCAATATTCTGTACGTTTTAATGAAGCTTCTAGTTCTTTAAATTCTGATACAACATTAGATACAATTAAAGAATTAGCTTTAAATGCTCAGAGTGATATTAGTAAAATACAGAAAATCAATACTTTAGTAAGACAAGCAGAAAATGAAGATGATATTATTGGAAAAGTTCATGAAACTGTTGAAGCAAATCTAAATGCAAATGTTAAATTTTCTTTTGATAATTTGCCAAAAGATTATGATAAAGAATTAAAAGAAAAAGCTGAAGGTATTATAAAGCGTTTTCATAAAGAAGTTAATATTAACGATATAATGACCACTGCTATTACTTCTACTTATGACGAAGGTAATTGTATTCAATATCTTCGTTCAAAACAGTCAAAAGGAATATATCATCATGTAATTGATAAGTACCCTCTTGGTGTTGCTATTATTTCTGATTATTCTCTTAATGGAATTCCATATGTTTTAATTGATACAACTGAGCTATCAAATAGATTGCAAAAATCTACATTAAAAAACAAAAAGAATAAACCATTATTTTTTAAAAATACTTCAGACGAAGTAAAAAATAATTATCCCAAAGAAGTTATTGATGCTTATATCAGCAAAGAAAAATATGCAGTTCTTGATATTAGACGTACTGGTGTAAATCGTTTTGGAAATCTTGGTAGAGCTTATGGTGTATCACCTGTATTCAAAGCATTGAAACCTAAGATTATGTTAGATAATTGTGACAAATCTGATTCAGTGAACGCTAAAGCTAAAGCTAAAAAAATCATAGCTCAAATTATGAGAAAAGAAACAATGGGAAGTTCTTATGAGAAAAAAGGACTAGAAGACATGGCTTACGCACACACATGTCTTATGGCTGCATGGGGAAATCCTACAGTTGTTTATACTCCACCTCCATGTGTTGAAAAAATTATGTATGTAGAACCTAGTGTTGATTTGACCAATGAAAGTACAGTAAAACAATATCGTTCTCGTGTTACATCTGCATTGGGGATTTCTTTTCTTAATACAGATGGACAACAAACCGTCAGTACGGCAAATGTATCTATTAAACAACTTATGCGTACACTTAATAAAATTGCTGAAAGACAAGAAGTAATTTTACAAAGATGGTATGAGGTTGTTTTAATCGAAGAAAATATTCCTATTGAATACTGTCCTACTCCTCATATCCTTGATGCAGAATTATTAGAATTTGAAATGAAAAAAGATTTAGCGGAATTTTTATATTCTAAGTTAAATTGTTCGTTCCGTACAGCATACGAAACATTAGATATGAATTTTAATGATGAAATGGAACGTAGGATAGATGAACAAGATTCAGGAATTAATGAAATTTTCGTTCCTCATCCTACTTCTTATAATTCTTCTGGGAATGAAGATTCTTTAGGTGGTAGACCAGAAGGTTCTACAAATGATTCAAAGCAGGAATATGATAAAAACTATCAACAATCCAAAGTAGATTAAGACTGCCAAACAGTCTTTTTATTTTTGTCAAAAACGAGGTGATCTAATGGATAATGAGCGAATTGTCCTAGAAAGTCGCCCCATATCTATAGCATCTTATACCAATTATAAAGAAGCTATCTTTTTAATTAGTGTCTTAGATGAACCTGATTTAGCAAATAGAATCATACCAGAAGAATCAGGCGAAAAATATCATAAAACAATAATTGGATATCCAATTGTTGCAAAATTAAAAAAAAATATTTTAGGTCAACCTATTGATTTTGGTGGACATGAATTAACAATTGAAAAAACAAAAGATGGAAAAAAGGAAAGCCATTTTGACACCATTGCCATTGGAAGTGTGGTTGATTCATGGATTGAAGAACGAGAAGTGGAAGGTTACGAAGGTACACCAAAATGTATCTTGATTAAAACTAAATTATGGACTTCTCGTTTTCCTGAATATTTTAAAGTATTTGATAAATTATGGGACGATGGAAATATTAGCAGTTCATGGGAATTAACTGCTTTTGAAGTTATTCAAGATGGAATAAACAAAATATATAAAACATTTGAATTTATCGGTAACTGTATTCTTGGCACATTAAAAACTCCATGTGTACCTGGAGCTGGTGTTTTGGAGTATGCAGAATTAGACGATGAATTATCTTCTGCTCTTATTGCCGATATTTCAAATAAAACTATAGACAACTTAGAAAATTTTAATGAAAAGGAGGATATTGATTTGGCTGAAAAGACAAAGAAAAACCCTGTTGAAAATGCAGAAAATGAAATTATTGATTCTGTAAATACAGCAGAAGAAACACAGGATACTACTGAAAATGTAACATCTCCTGATGAACCAAATACAGCAGAAGACAAATCTGAAGAAACAGTTGTAGAAGAACCAGAAACAGCGTCTTTAACAGATAATGATTTATTTAGAAAAATTAGTAAAGCATGTCGAGATGCAACTAAGTATTGGGGGTATATCTCTTTTTGGTTTCCAGAAGAACATACTGTTTGGTTTAAATCTGACGATGCACCAACAGAACTAGATTATAAGTTATTTACATATTCTGTCGAAAATGATGAAGTAACTGTTTCTGAACCACAGAATGTAAAACTTACTGTTTCTGTTTCTGAGATAAATACGGTTCTTGCAGAGAAAGATGAGAAAATCCAGACTTTAACAGCAGAGCTTGAGATTAAAGACAAAGCAGTTATTTCTGCTGGTGAAAAAATTGGAAAGCTTAATGTTCAAATTTCAGAATTAACACCTTATAAAGAACAGGTTGAAAAGGCTGAACAGGAAAAAATCGAAGCTGAAATCGCAGAAGAAAAGGAAACTTATAAGAAGAATTTACTTAAAGGTGGACTTTTTACTGAGAAAGAAATTGCAAAAGCTGAGATTGCAGAATTAATTGAAGCAAGAAATGAGAATGCCATTAATAGTTTAATTGCAGAAAGATATATTGCTTCTTTTGACAAGGAAGAACCATCTGTTGCCGAAAAAGAAGAAAATCCTATCCCAGCAACAGCAAGTTTAGAAACAAACGATGTAGATGAAAGTCCAAGTACTTTTATGAAAAACTTTTTATCAAGAAAATAGGAGGAAATAGAATGATTCGAGATATTAGACGTAATGGCGCACAGCCAAAAGATACAATGCATAAAGCAGAGGCTCCACTTGTAACAGGTATGGGAGTTGTAATTAAAGATGCATCTACTGTTAAATTACCAACAGAAGAAACCGCAACAAATATTTATGTTGCAACAAAAGAACGTATTCCAACTGGAATTAATGCCGCAAAAACTGATATTTCTGATTACGATGAAGATTTCGTAAACATTGCAAAAGGTGAGTTTTTAGGATTAGAAAGATATACAGATGGTGAAAAATTTGCAACAGACCAGTTTAAAGCAGAGGATTTTGCTTCTACTCTTGCAGATGGAACTGCTGTATCTGTGGGAGCAGATGGTAAATGGCAGAAAGCAACAGCTAGTTCTGTGTCATCTAAATATGTATATGAAAAAGATTTTAATGATAATGGACACAAACTCATTATGATTCGTGTTGAATCAGATGCAGTAACAAATTCATAAGATAAGGAGGATTTTACATATGGCTATTACAAGCGAAATTAAAGATATTATGGGTAAAGAGGGTGTTCTCTTTGACGTTGCCGAAAAAGTAGAATATAAGCGTAATTTAAATGCAGAAGAAAAAGAAATTGCTGAAATTTCTGATGCATGGGCAAAAGAAATTGGAAAGACGGGAAAAGACCCAGAATGTACTATTGCTGAATTTATCAATAGAACAGTGAACGAAGAAGTATATAATGCTCCTGATGAACTTTTAGACCAGATTTTTGAAAGAGGCTCCATTGGAGAGTTTGACGATTATGAAGGTCATAAAGATCCAAAGAATACTTTAGTTGCACATGAGGCAGCAAAAGGGGGTACTGTAGATCGTTCATACATTGATATTTCTGTATTAAAACCTACATGGAAGAATCGTCAGGTTGAAACTGATTTAAGTTATGTTGATCTGCGGAGAAATGGTTTTAAATCAATTGCTACTCTTACTACTTTTATGAAAGAAGCTTGTCAGAATGCATTATTCTTTGATGCATTATCTATGGCTGATGCAGCTGTAACTGGTGGAGACCAGTTAATTCCTGTTACTGGTAAAACACCTACACTTGAAGCAATGGATCAGTTATCTTTATATCTTAATGATAGAGGTAGTGATAATGTTATCATTACTTTAAATAAATATGCTCAGGCAATTAGACGTATGCCAAACTTTGCACAGTATATGAGCGATTCTATGAAGAATGATTTTAATAGATATGGAATTGTGAAAAATTATGATGGTATTAATATTGCTGGTATTTCTGGTGCAAAGAAAACAGGTACTGGTTCTTTATTACTTCCAAACCAGCGTATTTACGGTGTAGCAGATAAAATTGGAAATCTTGATATGAAGGGAGAAATTCATACATATCAGGATATGAATAATCAGAGTGAAAAAATCCATGTTATGTTAAAAGATTTTACATATGGATTTATGCTTACAAATATTGAAAACTTTGCAAAGGTTACTTTATCTGAGTAGTCTTTTTTTTGTGCAATAAAAATTTAATTTTATAAAATTTGAGGAGGGTGTGCAAACGCCCTCCTAATATTAGGAGGAATTTATTATTAGTATTCATGAAATGAAACATATTTCAGTTTTAAATTATAATGATAATTGCGTTTGTATTAACATTGCGCCCAATAAATCTTTATTATTCGAAGGTGCTTCTGATGAACACCCTACTACTATTCCACTTTCATTAGATGAAATTCGATATGCTAATAATAGTACGGCTTTTAGAACAGGAATGTTAGAATTCCCTGATGATATTGAAGATGAATTGTATACGGAGCTTCGTATTGATAAAGATAAAGTTTTAAAATTAAGAGAAATTAGAGAAATTCTTTTACATCCTTCAAAAGAAGGACTTCGTAAAATTATTTCTATTACTTCTCTTTCTGATTTTGATAGAGTACGTGGTCAATTTCAAAAACTGAAATATGAAGGATATAAACTTACATTAGATATGGCAAATGTCATTGATACTCGTACTAGAGAATTATTTAATAATCAGATTAAGTCTAATATTTCTATAGATGATGCTGATATTCATGTTAGTGATAAAAAGGTTGAAGAACTTGAAAGACAGTTAACAGAAATGAAAAAATTAATCTTACAAATGTCAGCTCAAAAATTAGAAATAGAAAATGTTTCTGAGAAGAAAAGTGAGTCTATAAATACCACTTCTACTACTAAAACAGGTAGAAAGCCGGGTAGACCACCGAAAAAGGCTTAGTAATTAGGAGGTGTCATATGTCTCCTGAAACTACTTCTTTTAAAAAAATTTTAAAAAAATTTTATGACCGTATAGAAAAAGATGCAGATTTTTTCAATTATTATAATGTTGATGTTGAAGAAGCAAAAGAAATTGCTGAAAATCGTGCAAAAAATTATTTATGTGAGTCTCTTGATGAACTCTCTTGTCTGTCTGGATTAGATGTTGATTTTTCAGATTATAACGAAGATATCGAAGAGATTAATTTTAAATTAGTGCCTAAAGAAATAAAATTGATTGTGGAATTGATGTTTCTTTATTATATGAAGAGGGATGAAGCGTTACTCCATGCTATGGAGATTAATTTTACTCCATCTGATTTAAGTGTATTTTCACCAGCAAACGAAAGGTCAAGTTATAAAAATTTTATTATAAAATTAGAAAATAATGTCGATATTAAAATAGATGATTATAAAAATAGGGATAGAAAAACTAATGAATTAAAACAGTTTATCAATTATTCTCAATATGAGGATAGTTAATATGAATATTGAATATTTTATGAAATTACAAAATGCTTATACTACTAAAAATAAGCGAGAAAGAGAATTAGCAAAAGTAAACCGAAATGGAAATAAACATTTTGAGGATACATTTGATACACATGATGTTTTAGTAAATAATACCCCTATGCAACTTATGATTATTAAGGATACCGATGGAAATACATATAAAAAGAAAATTAAATCAAGACATGAAGATATTATAAAACTTGGCGATTATGTAAAATGGAATAATCAAATTTGGATGATTACATTATTAGATTCTGATGATAAAGCATGGAATCGTGGATATATGTATCTGTGTGAAATTTTATTAAGATGGCAAGACCATACTACTGGTGCAATTATTGAACGATGGGGATATTCAGAAGATTATACTAAATATAGTATGGGAGAAACAGGAAATTCCACAATTACTGTTGGTGATTATCAATATGGTATTACTTTGCCTGTAGATGATTTTACTAAGAAATTAAATAGAGAAAAACGGTTTATCGTTGATTTTGAAGGAAATTATCCACCTGACACCTATAGATTAACAAATAAAAAAGGATTTATTTCAGACTATAGATACTTTGACAAAGGTGGAGTTTTTACAATTACTCTTTCATATGAACACTTTAATCCTGAAAAAGATAAATTAGTAAAATTAGATAATGATACAGAAGCGTGGATTTGTGACTACATCTCTCTTACTCCTACTACCCCATCAGAAAATCCAGATAAAGATAATACTTCTTCAGAACCAGATTCAAATATCATCACCACAATCTCTGGTGGTAATACAATCAGATGTAACAGAAAGAAAACATGGTCAGTTAATTTTACACAAAACAATGAATTTATTACAACTGATTTCGAATGGAAAATCAAATCAGATTTTAAAGTTCCATCCGTTGTAAATGGAGATACAATTCAAATAAAAATTGAAGATGAAAATTTAATTGGAGAAACTTTTACATTATGTATCTATCAATCAGATAAATGTCTTGGCACACAAGACGTTGAAATCACAGATTCATTCTAGGGGGGTGGTCAATTGACAGAATCATTTTTAAAAGATATAGGATTGTATAAAGGTAGGATTTCTGGTCTATTACTTGATTCTCCTGAAATTTGTGAAGTGTTATTAGGAAAGAATTATACAGAAGAACAAGTGGATGAACTATTATATAGTCAGATGTTTCCCTATTTATATGTAGATGAAACACAGACAGAAGTATTACCTTATATATGTTTTGAAGTTACTGTTCCTACAGTCCCTACTCATACTGTTAAATGTTTACAGCTAACGATATGGACATATTGTCATAAAGAATGTATGAAATATTCTAAAAAAGGATATTCCGGTACAAGAGCTGATATTATGGCAGATATGGCGGAACGATGTTTAAGGGATTCTGAAAGATTTGGAATAGGGAAATTAGAATTTAAATACACAGATGTATTTTCACCTGCTAGTAAATATTATGGCAGGAAAGTTATATTCTATGCGTATGATTTTAAATTTAAAGAGGTTAAATAATTTATGCAATTAGATTATTTTACTCTCCTTTCCGAAGAACCAGTTAAAATTCAAAACATAGGCAGTATTAAAAGTCCTACAATAAATGAAATTAAGAAAATTACTTATTCTGTTTATCTGACATATATAGATTATCTTATTATGGATATTCCATCTTACTTTTCTATGTTAGAAAAAAATATTGAAAATTATCCTAATAATCAAGAGATAAAAGATACGGTTTCTCAATTAAAAAACGATTATATTGAATTATCAGAAGAAGATAAATCTAAATTATCTATTCTTGATATTATAAAAAATGATGAATATTTTATTCAGATATTATCTTTAGCTTTTAATTTTTTCTTTGTAGAAGATGTTATTTTTAATCATAAAAATGCTTGCTTCTATTTATATGACGGGACAGTTGATGATTTTGATGAAAAAGTCCCAACAGGGATTATATTTTCAGGAAATTATACGGCTGTTACTGACATTATTCTCTCACGAGTTAATGTTAAAAGAAAAAATAACAAAGAAAATAAAATGAAATTTAAAAATAAGAAAGCTGCTGAATTATATGCAAAGATGCATCTAGAAGAAGAAAAAGAGACTAAAGAAGATAAACGCTTTGAATTAGCGAATATTATATCTTCTTTATCTATACATAGTAAAAATTTAAATCTTATTGACATAGGTAATTTGACAGTTTTTCAAGTATATGACCAATTCCAGAAACAACAAATTGAAGATTACTATGAACTTATGAAACGAAGTGTTTCGATATGGGGAGATAGTGAGAATAAATTTGATGTTTTGGGATGGCTGAAATTAAACAATGAAGATTAAAGACCTGTTTTGTATAGGTCTTTTTGTTTTGCAACTAAAAATTAAAATTTGAAAATAGGAGGAAAGAATATGCCAAATATTAATAAAGCGAATAGACAGGTTTGTGATGTAGATATTAGAGATATTAAGACAATGAAGCCTTTTTTATTCTTTGATACAGCAAATACCACAACTCAGAACATTTCAGGTGAAACAACTTTCGCAAACGCTAAAGGTACAAAGAGAATTGGTTTTGCAAATCCAATTGAAGGTACGATGACAATTGAAGCACAGGTACTTCCATTTAAGCTCTATGCATTAATGACTGATGGAATTATTGAATCCACTGCTTCTTATCCTGTAAAGAAAACAATTTCATGTACAACAGGTGGAAAATTAGATATTCAGGAAAATAATGGAACAATTACTAAAGTATTTGTTTATGCAGAAGATGATTTCGGAGGAACTGAAATTAAGGGTGATTATGCAACCAATACATTTACTGCTACAAATACAGGCGATATTGTTGAAGGTACATCTTATGAAGTTGGATATATTGTTACAAAAACTTCTGGAGTTAATAAATTATCCTTCAATAATACAAAACTTCCAAAAGCATATTACATCTGCATGAACACTGTTGAAAAAGATGAAAATGATGTATTAACACCATATAAAATTATCGCTTACAAAGCACAAGCACAGAGAAACTTTGAATTATCTCAGTCTAGTGAAGGAGATCCTGCTCAACTGACCATCACACTGGATCTTTTAGAGGACAAAGATAAGAATTTTGTTGAAATGGTTGAAATTGAAGACGAGGAATAGTTACACCTCTTTAAAAAATATAGAAATGTAGTTTAATCGTTAATATTAATAGGGAAGACATTAAACTATATTTCTAATTTTGATGTCTTCCCTATTTTTTACGAAATTATGATTTGAGGTGAATGTTATCAAAAAACAAATTTTTGATTCTTTGGATGAAATTAAAGAAGCTTTTGGAGAAAATGGTATTATTGCTATTACAGAAATGAAACAGGTTATTTTTTATATTTCCAGATATAATATTCAACCTATATGGATTGCTCCTTCTGAAAAAAAATCTGGTCGCATGGCTTATTATTTTATAAAGGCAGAAACAAAAAAGCCATATACAGATTGGATGACTAATCGTCCAAAGAAAAATACTTTATAAAGGAAGGATTTTTACATGGATGGATTCAATACAACAATTATTTGAGATTGACTGGAAAGCATTTGGTATTACTATTTTTCTTGTTTTACTAGGGCTTCAAACCTGTATTAAATTATTTCAATGGTTTTTATTCGATTTTTTAGGAATTGAAACAAAAAGTATGCGTTTAAAAAAACATGAACACGAATTACTTATTGAAACAGCAAATGAATTAAAAAGATTATCAGAAAAACATAAAGAAGACATGGATTCTTTTTTAAACAATCGTATTCACGATAGAGAACAATCTTTTTCTATACAAAAAGAATTAATTACTTCTCAAGAAAATATTTCAAAATTAATCAATTCTCTTGAAAAAAAACTTACAGAAATGCAAGATAATACAGACAAACGATTTAAGGAAAATGAAGAAAAGGAAAACAGACGTGTTCAGGCAGAATTAAAAGACAAAATTGGGCAATCATATCGCTATTATCACGACATTAAGAAAATAAATGATATTGAAATGGAAACTCTTGAAGGTTTAATTAAAACTTATGAAGATTACGGAGGCAAAAACAGCTTTGTACATTCATTGGTTCAGAAGGAAATGTACACATGGGAACACATTGACAAAATTTAGAAATAACGACTCTCTTCTGCTTTATTTGATAGAGGGTCGTTAAAATAAAATATTTGTATGAGATGGGTTGTGATTTGATACAAATATTTTATAGAAAGGTGTGATTTTATATCTAAAAATGCAGGAAAAAAATTTGAAGATTGTTGGAAAGAATCCGCTAATAAATTAGAGAATATATGGATATATCGCTTAAAGGATAATGCAGCTAGTTTTGAGAAAGGGTCAAATACTCGTTTTACTTCACATAATATGTGTGACTACATCATGTGGGATGATAATTCAAGGACGTTTTATTGCTTAGAGTTAAAAAGTACAAAGTCCACTTCTCTCTCACTCTCTTGTATCAGAGATAATCAAATTAAAGAATTAACTGAAGCAAGTAAACATAATTTGATTGCAGGTTTTATTGTAAATTTTAGAAATAAAAATAATGATACATATTTTATTGAGATATGTGATTTCAATAATATGATAAAAGAAATTCAGAAAAAATCTTTTAATGTCAAGGACTTAGAAGAACATAATGCAATATACATAGAGTCAAAATTGAAAAAAGTTAATTATAGTTACGATGTGCAAAACTTTGTAGAGAATACACATCTATAGAAATAATAAAAAGGAGTTTTATTTTATGCTTAAAGACAATATGAGAATTAAAGAATCTATCACTCTTCAGGACAGAATTAATGCTATCGAAACCATAGTTTCTTTCTATTTTATGGATGGGGATTATACGCCTTATTATAAAGATGAAGGAGAAATTTCTGCTGTTATTAGAAATTTTATTGATGGTATTGAGTTTGAAAAAGGTGAAAGTGTTTTTGCTGCTTATTACAATGATGAAGACCTTAGAAAATTAGTTAATGTATTTATTTTAAAACCAGTATTTGAAGATACGGATGATGAAGAAGAAAAGAAGACTCAGGACAGTATTAGAGAATGTTATAACATGATGGAAATTATCAGAGAATATGTTGTAGACAAAGTAGAATTTGAGAAACAAAAATATCTTCACGCTAATCCTGACTTAGATAAAATTGTTATGGCGGCTGATACTATTATTGATTCTTTTGAAAATTTTTCACGAATGAATTTTGAAATTTTTACACCTGAGAACTTAGAAAAGGCGCAGAAAATTTTCAATAAGATTTCTGAGTCTGGATTTGAATTCTCAACAGAGAATATTATTAATGTGATTAAAGATGCTTCTTCTTTTAACATGGATGAAGCAACTAAGGAAATCGTTGATGCTAAAAATTCAGAAATTCGTGAGTTAAAAGAAAAAATCAAAAAATTAGAAAGTAAGAAAGATAACTTTAAAGTAATTAAATAATTTGATAACAAAATGTTTCTAATTTATGAAGTAGGCGAGAACACTTGTCACTTTAGTGATGAGAGGTTAAAGAAAGATACTCCCGTCTGGTGGAACAACGGGAGTACAGGAACTACTCTAAATGATGATATTAAATAATGAAGAATTAAAAATAAAATTATTAATGTTTGGACTTTAATATAAAGTCTTTGAATTGTACTTCGAAGCTTTTTGGTTGGTGTTCATAAATCGTATGTACAATTAGGAATACAAACAGCCAAGGAATATTCTTCAAAATTTCCATAACTAAGTTGCATAGTAGTTCTGCCATTCTTCACCTCCCTTCCGCAATAATTTGTGTCTGGGAAATAAAGCGTGGAGAACCCACAAGATATTAGAAGTTTTTCCAAGAACTATCGCTCTCTTTCTCCTTTGTAAAAAGGATTTTGCGAAATTGACATGTTACATACAGTAGAATACATGACGTGTAGAGAGTACACACGCAATACTCTCTCATGTATTCCTTGTTATATTATACAGCACTTGGATTATTCTGTAAATTAGGAACATTTGTTTATAAAGGGTAAAATAAATGAAATTATCAGAAATACATAAAGATTGTCAAAGAAAATTAGCTAGTGCAATAAGAGAAACTTATTCTGACGCAGGTAGCATTATTGACTATTCTTTTGCTACTTTTTATGGACAAGGAAATCCTAAAAGACCAAGAACTGGTACATTAGAAGGTTCAAAAAAAGTTGACCCACCTAGAATAAGTGGAGACACAGCATATTTAAAAGCAGGTTATGAAGGGAATCAGATTAGTTATTCTGATGGTACTTTTAGTGGCGCAGAGGTTTTAGGTGCTACCATGACAGGTACTTATGGAGTTGTTGGTGACCCTTCGTATGATGAAGAAGCTTTTAAATTGATTATTGAAACTGCAAAAGCTAATTTTGCATCACAATTTGGGAAGTGAAATAGAGAACAGTCAACGTACAACTGTTCTCAAAGGATAAAGAATACTTAAAGTCAAAGAGTGAAAGTTTCTTTGACCTGTTTAGTATAACATGTATGATTAAAAATGTAAATATATATTTTATAAAATTTTAATATTTTAAAGAATAACTCAACTATTTGAGAGGCTGTATTTTATACACCTCTCTTTTTGTTATTAAAAAGGTGGTGATTTAAAAATATGGCTGATTATAGTGTTAATATTCAAGCTAGTTTGAAAGGATTTGAAAAATTAGATGAATATGAACGAAAGATAAACAAGTTAAGTAATAAAAAGGTTCAAGTTCAATTTGATGCCAAGGGAATAGACAATCTTTTAAAAGGTGTTGGAAGTAATTCTGGTGCTAATATTGGTGTGAAAGTAGGACAACAAATTGGTACTGGAATTCAAAAAGGAATTAGTGCAGTTGACTTTTCCAAAAATCAACAAAAAATTCGAGATAATATTCAGAAAACATCAAATGAGATTCAGAAAAGTTTTAATAAAATAACACCCGAAAATGCCTTTAAGGATGCTTCTAAATATGTACAACAACAAGAAAAAGATACCTCCAGTTTCTATAAAAAATATAATTCTCTCCAAAATAAATTCAACAATACAAATTCTAATTTCGGGAATTTAAAATCAAATATATCTTCTGCTGGAAAATCTAATCTAGGTGAATATGCTTACGATCAATTAGCTTCTAAAATTAATAAAGCTGAACAAGCTCTTGCGAATTTTAATGCAGAATCTACAAAAGGTTCTAATGCTAATCTCGATAGTATGAACGCAAGCTTAAAAGAATTCAATACGTTAACTACGAGTGCATCAAAACAATATGAAAAATTGATGCAACCTGTGGACAGGTTATCGCAGAATAAAATGTTGAATGATTTTAAAAGTTATTGGAATGAAAATACAAAAGCTCATAAAGATTTTAGTCCTGATTATGAATCTATTGTATCAGAATTAGAAAATACTAAATTAACATCTGGTAGGTCTTCTGAATTAAAAAAACAAATAGCTAGTTTTAAGTCTGAGATTAAAAGTAGTGGAAAAGAAGGAAAATCATGGATTTCAGACACGAAACAAGCTTTAGGGCAAATTGCTCAGTTTACAGGAGTTTATGCTGCATTACAGAATGTTATGGTGGAACTTCCATCGCAGATGATGGATGCCGTGAAAGACGTTGATGCGGCAAAAATCGAATTGACCAAAGTAAGTGATGCTCCAACAAGTCAGTTAAGTGATTATTGGAACGAAGCTGCGGAGAGTGCTAAGAAGTATGGTGCTACGATTAGCGATGTTATTAGTAGTACTGCTTCATGGTCGAGGTTAGGATATAATTTACAAGATAGTAAATATTTATCCGACATGACCACTCTCTATCAAAAAGTTGGAGATAATATGACGCAAGAATCAGCGTCAGAAAACTTAATCAGTACACTTCAGGGTTTCAAATTAAAGGCGAAAGATGCTGGTAGTATCGTAGATAGGATAAATGAGGTAAACGTAACTGCCTCCATATACAGTAATGTATATGCTTTATGTGCATGTTTTTATGTACATATTGATGGTAACTATATCGGTCAAAGGCTAGAGATAGCGTAGACCGAGGAAAGGCTATAATATTTTTAATATGGAAAATTTTAATTATAGAATAAATAATAAAAGATTATCAAAATATCTCTATTCTTTAGGATTTGATAGAAAAAGTTACATTGATAAAAATAATAGAGAATATTGGATGTATAAAGAATCAAATACTTTTCATGAAGCGTTAGATTTTTATTTTTATATGAGAAAAAAGAATAGAAAATAAATATTTTAAAGGAGATGTTATTATGACAAAACAAACATTTGAGAATTTAGAACAATCCGTCTTATATTGTAGAACATGTAAAAGAACTTTAGATAAGAAATATTTTAATTATTCTCTTGTTAAAAAAGATGGAACAGCTTCAAGATGTAAATATTGTGATTGGATTAAACGACATAATGGAATTCCTATTATTCCAAATTATGAAGATGATTTTGTAAAAAGAATATTAGAAGATATTATTTTTGAAAAAGAAAAATATCTTAATGATTTAGCGTTGAAACACAATATTGAATTGGATAAATTAATATCACTAATAAAATTTTTACATATTGGTAATAAAAAGATGATAATTAAATCTACTTGTTCTAATTGTAAAAAGGATATGGAGATAGTTGCTTCTGTATATAAGAAAAGTAATAATTTATTTTGTTGCAATAAATGTTATTTTGAATTTAAGAAGAAAAATGCTATCTTGGGAAAAAATAATCCATCCTATAATCGTATAAAAACAAATTGTTCTAATTGTGGAAAGGAAATAGAAGTAATACCTTATAATTTCAATTTAAAAAATTCATTTGGAGACAATCATAATTTTTGTTCACAAAAATGCTATTGGAACTTTAGAAGTAAATATTATATTAAAGAAAAATCTTCTTTACATAATAGAATTATAACTGATGAAGAAAAAATTCTTATGAAAGAACGAATATTAAAAACTTTAAAAAAATCTAATAGACTGGACACTAAAATACAACTAAAAATAAATTCTATATTAGATAAAAATAATATTAATTATGAGCGAGAATTTTCAATTAAATATTATTCTGTGGACAATTTTTTAAAAGAATATAATTTAATAATTGAAGTAATGGGTGATTATTGGCATTCTTCTCCTTTAAGATATGGAGAGAATAAGTATCTTATGAATGAGATACAATATAAAACAATTAGACATGATAAACAAAAACATACTTATATATTAAATCATTTGAATGTAGAAATTTTATATCTTTGGGAAAAAGATATAGAGAAATATCCTCAAAAATGTGAAGCATTAATATTAGAATATATAAGAAATAAAGGTAGTTTACCAGATTATAATTCTTTTAATTATTCTTTTCATGATAATAAACTTAAATTAAATTCTCAAATTATTACTCCATATTTAAAACAACCTGTAGAAGAAATAAGAAAATATCTTAAAGCTTCTGCATAATAAATATTATAGAATCCGTAGAGACTGCGATGGTTTATTGAAGTAATGATATTTACCTAAGTTATCCTCCTATTAGTATAGGATGAATATACAGTCCGATCTGTCGAAAGACACTTCTATGATTTAATTCATAGTCGCCACGCTATAATCGAATATTAATGAAACGTGGGAGGTAGGCAGAAATGACCTACCCTCTTCTATTTATTTAGAAGAAGTAACAAATTTTGAGCGAATACTCAACCTATCAATACCAGTCAACTAGGCGAAGCGTTAAAACGAAGTGCTTCATCATTTAATGCGGCTCATACAGACCTTTCATCGGCAATCGCCTTGATTACAGGAACTTTTTCTGTCACCCAAGATGCGAGTCGTACAGGTAATATGTGGAAAACAGTTTCCATGAGACTTCGTAGTGAAGATACTAGAGATAAAATTTTAGACCTTATCGGTTATGACATTATGAATAAGCAAGGTACAGGTTATAAGGATATTATGAAAATCATCACTGATATTGGTGATAATTTTTCAGGATATTCTGATAAAACCCAAGCCAAGTTGCTTGATGTAATGGGAGGCAAGAATAATGGTAACGCATTGGCAGCCGCCCTTAACAACAGCGACCTTATTAAACAAGCCTACAACACAGCAGAATTTGGTTCAGAAGGTTCTGCTGAAAAAGAATTATCAAATTATCAGAAGTCTATCGAATATCATATAGGACAAATGAAAGCATCATTTCAAGAATTGTCCACAACCGCAGTTAGCTCTGATGTATTTAAAGGATTTATAGATGGTACCACTAATGCTATCAATGTCCTTACAAAATTCATTGGTGTTGCAAATGGTGTACCTGCTGTATTAACAGCTATTGGTGCAGTAAAAGCATTTAAGAATCTGGATTAGCTAAAATCCTAGCTACAGTTTACTTTTAACTTGGTCTATCCACGCAGAGAATATTATAGAAATGGAATAATAAACAATGTAGGGAGATGAGGATTCTTAGATGTTAGAAATTTTAAATTAGAGGAATAATTCGTTGAAACCACTATTCTGTTATTATAACAGTGAATCGAATGAAAATTTCGTGGCAACGCACGAGCCAACTCAATGTACGATTAAGTAATATGCGATACGTCACTGTGACGAGGGAAACATATGAAATATTGAGAAGTGTAGAGAGAACACCCTTCCTCCAAAGTATATATTGCCTTATTATATGTGCTTTGAATGAATGTTCCAGGGTAAACAAAAATCATGGTAAACCATGCGTCAGTTACTATTCTGATGTTTGTTGGATAAAAATAGAACAAAACAAATAAGAACAAAATGTTCTGTATGGTGTATTTTTCCTTTTAGATATATAATAGAGAAAATTATATTAAAAAGAACAGACTCGCAATCCCATTAGCTTTAGCTGATGGGTAAAGAACCGTATAAAACAGAGAATATATAAGTGAGGAGGTGATAAGTAAATGTTAAAAGCTTACAAATACAGATTATATCCAAATAAGCAACAAATAGAACAAATTCAAAAAACTTTCGGATGTTGCAGATTTGTTTATAATCAGACACTTGGGTATAGAAAAAATTTGTATGAAATGAAAAAAGAATCTATGAATAAAACTTCTTGTAATAATTATTGTAATCAAGTTCTTAAAAAGGAGTATAAATGGTTAAAAGAAGTTGATAAATTTGCTCTTACAAATGCAATTTATAGCATGGATTCAGCTTATCAGAAATTTTTCAAAGAACATGCTGGATATCCAAAGTTTAAAAGTAAACGAGATCATAAAAAGTCATATTCTACTAACTTTACTAACAACAACATCGAAGTCTCTTTTAAGAAAAACAGAATCAAACTTCCAAAACTTAAGTGGGTAAAAGTAAAAATTCATAGAGAATTTGTTGGAAAAATCAAATCAGCCACCATTTCACAAGTTCCATCTGGTAAATATTTTGTATCTATACTGATAGAAACAGAACATATGCCGATGAAAGAAAATGATAATTCTGTCGGAATTGACTTAGGTATTAAGGATTTACTTATCACTTCTGATGGAGAAAAATTTGATAATATTCGTACCACTAAGAAATATGAGAATAAACTTGCAAAAGAGCAAAGAAAATTGTCTCGTAAAATCAAAGGTAGTAAGAATTGGAACAAACAGAGAATAAAAGTAGCAAGAATACATGAAAAGATTCGTAACACTAGAATTGATAACTTACATAAAATATCTCATAAACTCATCAACGAAAACCAAGTGATAGTTTCTGAAAATTTAGCAGTTTCTAATATGATGAAGAATCATAATCTTGCTAAAGCTGTTTTAGATTGTGGATGGTACGAGTTGACAAGACAGCTTGCATATAAGGCTGAATGGAATGACAGAATCTACATTAAAATTGGTAGATATATACCATCAAGTCAAACTTGTAATATATGTGGTTTTGTTAATAAGGATACCAAGGATTTATCTGTCAGAGAGTGGATTTGTCCTGAGTGTGGAACTATTCATGATCGAGATATAAACGCTGCAATAAATATTCTTAATGAAGGATTGAGATTATTGGAAGTAGCATAAATAATATTTAGTACGGCAGGAACTGTCGGAATTTACGCCTGTGGAGTTAGTAGGTTACGAGGACAATGAAACAGGAATCCCAACGAACTTTAGCTCGTGGGTAGTTCACCTTATAGATAATATTCCAAATTTAATATCTAATATTGTTTATGGATATATGTTTTTATCCGCTTATTATTGGATAAGTTTTGTAAAACAGGATAATTATAAAAATTTTATTATGAAGTGTGTAGTGATTAATTACATATTGAAAAATTTTTATAAAATAACATTTTTTCAGTTTATTTCTAATAAATATGAAAATCGTCCAATTGTTGTAATTTTACTTTGTGTAATAACATTTGTTATTGCATTAATATTAGGGGAAGTATTACATACAACTTGGTTTAATGATAAGTTAATTAAACTTCATATTTATAGAAGTACAAATGAAAATATTTGGGACGATATTATAAAAACTGGAATGTTTTTACGAATATATATGAAGGATGGTACTTCTTATCTAGGTATATATAGAAAGTCAGAAAATTTTGAAAGAGAACCATTTATTCTATTATCAAGATATCAGGAGTTTAATAAAGATAATAGAATTATTAAAGATTATTTTGATAATACAAATAAATTCATTCTTCTTAATACAAAGGATTTTGAACGCATTAAGATTGATTACTCTCAATGTAAAGAATAAAAAAGATGTATATAGCCTACCATCTTTCGTAGGCTTGTGACCCATATAAATTTTATTTTAGGAAAGAACTAGAGATTTTCTCTGGTTCTTTTTATTATATAAAAATAACAATAGTAGAAGACTACTACTCTTCTGCTCTATTATCTTCTTGTATTTTTAAAACAAACCGCTGTAATACATCCAGAACTATATCCACTCTATTCATATATATGGAGTTATTGAGATAACTATTTTCTTCTTTGATTTCTCTACGGATGCTATTACAAATTATATTTAACTCTTTTTCTGAATAATTTTTCATTTATTTATTACTATCCTCTCTTATTATCTTTTTATTTTATTATAAGTGGAAAATATAATATCACAAAAGAACAGATATGTAAATACTGATAATTTTTAAAAATATTTATTGATTTATAAATGTTTCATACAACAAGAGAAATAATATATCACAGGAGGAATTTTATGAAAAGAATTATTCGATATATTAGAAAATTAAAAAAAGAGATTGAAGAATTGGAAAAGGAATGAGAACGAACCACACATCATTCTAAATTAAAATGAAGTGGGGTTGTATAATTAATAAGGTGCAAGTGATTTTTGACAACTAAATTTTAATACGATTTTATCAGCTATGTAAGATGGAAAGTCTTTGGAATTTGATGTAATAAACTCACGATCACGTTTCCATTTCTTTATAGCTAATGCAAAGTTATTGTCTTTCTTATGAATCTGTACTAATTTATCTAAATGTGTACAAATTTGATTTAAATTCATTATTCCTGTATCTAATAATGATAATAATATAAAGTGACGTTGTTTATCTGATAATGGATTTTTCTTTTGAACGTTGTATCCATGTTGATATAATTCAGATTGTTTTTCATCAAACCCAAATTTATTAGATATAGGTTTGCTTTCAAAAGTTTCATCTATTACTTTACATAAAATAACACCATTTATTTTATCAAAATCACTTTTTAAAATGATATAACTATCACATTGATGACAATACATAGCATGTGAAATTTCAAAACCTATCTCTCCTGATTCATATATCACGGGAATTTGAACAGTTATATCCGAGGTTGTGTGCTTTTTATTTATACAACTGGTTGTCGTTCCTTTTACCTGTAAAGTTATTTTACTATGAATATCTAATAGATGATGATAATTCATATAAAGAGAAATATTTGTACGATCAATATTATTTTGAATACTTTCTAATTCTTCAAAAGTGACATACTTTTTATCACAAACATCACATTTAAAAATTGAGATTTGTTTATAATCTTTTTCAGAAGAATTATAATAGTAATCTTTAACATTATTCATTGATGCATGACAACAAGGGCATACTTCATCAGGAGTAAGATATAATTCTAAAGATTCATCGGATTCTTTAGAGGATTGTACAGTTTCATTATTATCAAATTTATTGTCATTCTCTTCTTTTGTATCTATAGGAATAAGAAAAGTATCAAATTTTTGATAATACTCTTTAAGATATAAAGCATCTTGAGATTTTTGAAGGAACATATTATTATCTTTTTTATTTAAATCAGCTAACTCTTTATAAGCTTGAAGAGATAAATTAGCTTGTACATTCTCTAACTCTCTTTTAATAGAGTTAATAGCGTTATTGATATTAACAATCTCTTGAGAATTTTCATTTTTATATTTTGATAGTATGTCAATAATTTGTTCATTAATCATTTTGTATGTTCCTCTCTCCTACCATTTATATCCGCAATCTTTACAGTGCATTGAATTTCTTATATCACTACTAAAGATTCCAAATAGTAAAGAGCCACCTACTTTTTTCGCTGCGGAGATTTTTTCAATATTGGTAGAACCACAAGTAGGACAGGTAGGAAGAATTTTTTTAGGTAATAAATCTTTATGCTTTTTAACATAATCTTCATTAAAAACATAACCACAAACAGAGCAGGTTTCTTTAATATTATCTGTAATTATATGAGGTAATCCTGCTTTACAAATTGGACATCTTTCATTTGAAATAGGATTATTTTCTTCATGCTCTTTTTCTATAATTTTATTTTTTATTACAGAGATAGGACAACCACATTTAGGACATGCTTCCGCATATTCACTTACATCATTTCCACACTCAATACATTTTATTAAACTCATTTTAATTATCTCCTTTGTTATAACTTAATACCAACAAATTAATTATAGCATAAAAAGCAAGTTAAGGATATAATTAATTTAGCAAGAGATGTAAATAAGCAAGGTTATGATGGATGGGGTGTACTTAAATGGAAAACTTTAAATTGGGCTAAAAAGTTCTTATCTTCTCCTCTTGGTGCTTTCGGGCTTGGAGCAACCTCTTTATATGCTGGATACAAAGCATTTAAGGCGGCTGATAATACATTCGGACTCACTTATGAAGGTGCTTTTAATAAAACCAATACATCTTTAAAGAATGTTCAGGATACAAAATCAGAGATTGATGATTTACAAGCAAAAGTTGACGATTATAAAAGGTCTTTACAGCAAATTGCTATTAATAATGATATTGATGTTTCAGGTTTAGAGTCTGTAGATGATATTATTCAGAAGATTAATAGTACGGATGGCATCTCATTGATAGACCAAGCGGAAATTCAGAAGATTCAGGTAGCTAATTCTGAATTGGAAACTACTCTTAAAACCAAGAATAAACTGTTAAGTCGTGAAGAAAAAGAAGCTGCGGATAATGCTTCTAAAGCAGCGAAAAAAACTGTTACTCCTACTTTAAACACTCTTCAGGTTGCAGGTAACAATCCAAAAAGTGCAACTGCTTTTGGCGATGATATGTTTAAATATGGTGGTGCAGATATTGACGCTGGTGCCACAGCTAAATCTTCTTCTGGTGGATTTAAAGGTTTTGTAAATGGTATTAAGTATATGTTTATGCATGGCGGTACTGATGTAGATGTTACAGGTACATCTGAGCAAAATTCAAATCTGAGTATCTTAGATGCGACAAATAAGGATTTAAAGGACTACGAAGCATATACAAAGAAGATTAGGAAACTTCGAGAAGAACAGGCAAATTCTACTTCTGTTGCTGAATCAAAACAAATCGGTAACGAGATTGAGCAAGCAGAAAAAATGAAAGACATCTTAGAAACTAATTTATCCACACGACAGGAAGAATTGGATACTATGATGAAAGCCGTTTCTGTTAATGGCGAAGGAACAAAAGCTCTTGACGGATATGAAGAATTATTTAGTCAGTTAAAGACTAAAATGACTCAGATTTCCACAAAAGATTTAACTGATACAGAAAAAGCTTTAAGTTCATTAAATACATTCTTCGATGGCTCTATGGGTAAAAACGCTATTAAAGAAGAATTGCAAGATGCCGTTAACTCTGGACAGGATTTACAGACGGCTCTAAGTAGCATTGGATTGTCTTTAAATGATTTAGGAATTGATAAAATTTCACAGCTTAAAGATTACTTAGATAAAGCTTCTGAATCTGCGAAAAAGACAAATGATTATCTTGATGGTACAGTAGACAGTGTAACCAATGCTTTTGATAATACAGAAAATCAGGATTCTGAATGGAAGAAAATGTCTGATTATTTATCTCAGGCAGATAACCTTTATAAGAAAGGTAAAATTGGTACTGATGATTTTCAAGAATCTACTCAGTATATGTTTTACGATAAAATCAATCCTGATAAAAAAGGTACTAAATTTGATGCTGATGCATATGCAGAAAAATGGGAAGAAGCAAACAAAAAGAGAAAACGCTATTTTGATGCTGATAATCCAATGGACAGTGTTAATAACTTTATAGATGATTTAAAAGAACACGGATTAGCAAAAAAAAATGACAATGGCGATATAACTTGGACAAAAGCATTTGATAGTTCTGCTAAAGCTGCAAAAGAATTAGACCTTAGTGTTAGTGCCGCTGAAACAGCAATGAAAAATCTTAGTAGTTATGGATTTGAGTTTTCGGGCATGAATTGGAACGGAGAAAATCTAACTACATATAAAAAATCTCTTTCTGGAATCAAAGAAATCTATGATAAATTAGAAGATGATGGAAAAGGTGGATATAAGGAACAACTTGGAACTAAAATTGAAGGTTGGGATAAAAATGTTAAAAAATATAACAAAGATATGTCCGATCTTACAAAAGAAAAAGTTGTAAAAATCAAATTCGAGTATAATTTAGCAGACCTTAAATTGAAGTTGCAAGAAGCAAAAAACAGTGCAGAAACTTCAAATACAAATGAGTCTTGGGGTCAATATAATGCTGTACAAAAACAGACTTTAAAACAAACTATCCAAGATGCTAAACATTACACCGATAAAAATGGCAAGAATATTCATGCTAAAAAAGCAGAGAAAAATGCAAATTTCCAATTAGCTGGTAATACTGCTGATGCAATAGAACGAGCTACATTGTTAACTAATGATGAAAATAAAAAGACATTATTACAACAACAAGCATCTTCTATTCGGGAACAACAACAAAAATTTATTGAAGATTTTATACATTCTGGTGAAAACTGGGAAAGTTATTCAAAGAGTCATAGAGATGATTTAAATAATCTTAATAAGTATAGTGCTAATGCAAAAAAGACATCTGCAAATACATTGGGTGTTAACGAAGATAAAATTCAAGTTAAAGCACCTGACGAAGCAAAACGAAATAAAAAATCTTCTAAAAAAAATAAAAAAAATACAGAAGAAAAAACCGTAAAATATACTACTAATACAGATGAAGTTGATAAGACCGATAAAAAAATAAAAAGCGACAGTAAGAAACCTGTTGAAAAAAAAGTAAACTGTAAAGTAGATTCAAAAGAACTTGATAAAATTGACAAAGACATCAATTCTAAAGATGCTAAACAAAAAATAGTTGAGCTTGTTGGTAAAGACAATGCTACTCCTATCATTGAAAAATGGGATAGTATGGATGCCCCAGATAAGAACACAAAGTTATCTGGTAAAGATCAAGCAACAGCAATCGTAACTTTATGGAACGCCATGAGTGCAAATGATAAATTCTCTAGTTTAAGTGCTGAGGATAAAGCTACTGCCCTTGTTTCTATTTGGAATGGATTAACGGCAGAGCAAAAAACGGCAATTATTAATGGAGATAGTTCTACTGCGGATAAGGCAATTTCAAAAGTTAATGCTCAAAAAATAAAAGATAAGTCATTTTCTATCAACGCAAATGATAATGCTAGTGGAACAGTTAGATCTATTAAAGGTGAAATTGATTCTGTACATGGAAAAACTGTTACAATAACTACAGAACATGTAAATGTAGTTAGAACAAAATCTTATGGGACTAAAGCATATAAATCTGGTGGAAGTCAACGATTCTCTAGTAATGGGCATAAATCTCATCAATTTAACGGTACGTTCCATCCTTCTGTTCCTGCGAAAGCACAGGGAACTTTAAACTCATCATCTGTTGGTATACCTAAAAGTGAAAAGACGTTAATTAATGAAGTTGGAACTGAGGGTGTTGTTAGAGATGGTAAATTAAATATCTATAACAATGGTTATCCTGCTCTTGTTGATTTACACAGGGGCGATATTGTGTTCAATTCGGAACAAATGAAATCTTTGGAAGAAAAGGGATACATTACCAATAGTCATGCAAAAATTGTTGGTGGTATGTCTGCTTTTGCGACAGGTACAGTTGGTGATTTAAGCGATGTATTTGATAATGATTATTTAGATGATGTTACTGCTTATGCCCATGGCAGTCTAAATGGAACAACTGCTAGAGCTAAAACAGGAAAAGGTGGACATAGACCTGGATATTACACATCATCCACATCGACCAATAAGAATAAGAAAACTACGAAATCTACTACTCCTTCTACCACAAAGAAAACGAAATCCAACTCCGATAAATCTAAAAAGAAAAGCACAAAAAAAGGTAAAACAGCTTTAGAAAAATTTCAAGATTATCTTGAGAGATTCTTTGATTGGATTGAAGAACGTTTAAAGAAACTTCAAACTAATACAGAACGGTTTGAAAAGAAAGCTGAAAATTCTCGTACATTAAAAGGAAGAAATTCTAATTATGAAAATGCCTATAAGAATACAAATAAGGAAGTTTCTACTAATAAAAAGGCTGTTATTAGATATAGAAAACAGGCAAATACTGTTAAGAAACAAGCTGTAAAACGTAAGATTGTTAAGCCAAAACAAGCAAAGAATCTTATTAAAAAGATTAAAAATGGTACGATTAATATTAATTCCTATGGTGAAAAAGCACAAGAGTTTATTAAATCATATCAGGAATACTGGGATAAAGCAGAAGAATGTCGTACTAATCAACTTGACCTTCAAAAACAGCTTTATGATTTAGAGCAGAAAAAGCTTGATTCTATTACGGATTATTATGATACTCTTGGTAATCTTTATAAATCAGAACAGGAAATCTATTCTTCTTCTAATGATTTAATCAAAGCTAGTGGTGGTTCAGAGGGTACAAATTCTACTTATTATAAGAATCTTCTTTCTCAACGAAGTAAGCAGGCTACGCAAACTTCCACTCTTCAACAGGAAAAGAATGCTTATGCAAAAGAACTTAAAACCGCAAAGAAGAGATTTGGTTCAAATAGCAATGAAGCCAGAGAAGCACAGATTAAATACAATGAGATTGTAAAAGAATTAAATGATTCTAAGACTGCTTACGAGGATTTGAATTCACAGATTAGGGAAGTTACTTATAATTTATCTCAGTGGGCTATTGATAAATGGTCTGGTGTTGCTGATAGATTATCAGCCGCAGCTTCATTGTTTAAGGTAAAGGATACTTCTAATGAGACTCGAAGAAAGAATCTTGAAAATACTTATATAGCTCAAAGGACTGCTAATAATAATACCATTGTATATTATGAAAAACTCTATAACGACAAGATTATGGAGCGAGATAAATATAAAAAAGATTCTACTAACTGGAATAAATTAAATTCTGAGGCTTCAGATTTAAGTGTAAAGATTCTTGGTCTGGCATCTGATAATGAAGAATTGAAAGATTCTATTCAGGAACTCCGCTTTGAACCTTTTGAAAAGATGAATGAAACCATTGATAATAATATCAGTGATATAGAGCATCTCATTGACCTTATGGGTGATGCGGAGACTGTCGCAGAAGATGGAAAAATTACTGATACTGGTAATGCAAAGATTCTTCTCAATGTTCAAAAAATCAATCAGGCACAAGAAGCCATTTCTAATTATAAAAAAGAAATGGATGGTCTTGAGACAATGTATAAAAATGGTCAAATGTCAGAAGAAGATTACCTATCAAAGAAACGTGAAATTATCGAAGCACAACAGAAAGAAGCATCTACTGTTAAAGATAGTCGTAATGCTATTTTACAAATATATAAAGATTCTCTTCAAAAAGAAAATGACCTTTTGCAGAAAAATATAACTAAGAGACAGAATGCTTTGAAAGCTAAACAGGATTATTATAATTATAATAAGACTCTTCAATCAAAAAATAAAGACATTACCACTGTTCAAAATGAAATTGCCGCCTTGGAGGGTACGACAAGTGCCGCAGGAAAAGCACGTTTAGAAGAACTGAAAGCACAACTTAAAGATTTACAGGACGATTATGACGATACTGTAAGAGATCATGAAAATGACATCCGTAGTGAAGGTTATGATAAGATTTCTGAGGATGTATCAGATGTCCTTGATAAAACTTTAAAAACATTAGATAGTAATTCTAAAATGCAGACAAATGTTGTTAATAAAATGCTTGATGGTATGGTTGAATCTTATGATGAAGCTTATGCAAAAATTAGAGATATTATCAAATCTTCTGGTACAGCAGTTTCGGATACTACGGAGAAAGCCACCAATCAAACAAAAAAAGAATTAGATACTACCGTAACAAATGTCAAAAATGGTTCTACATCATCTTCTCCTACTCTTGGAAATGTTGATGCCTCTATTATTAAAGGTGGAGCAAATGAATCTAAGGCAAATAAAGCTGTAGACCAGATTGGAAATCAGGCAAGTAAACCAGAGCCAACTTTAACACAAGAAGGACAAGATAGAAAAAAAGCTTCGGAAAACAAAGCAAAACAAGAAAGAGCAAAAGCACAAGAAAAAGCAAATGAACAAAAGCGAAAAAATATTGCTAATCTTGAATCAAAATTAGAATCTGCTAATGTTGCTTATCAAAAAGCATGGAAAAAGACTGAAAATCATTATGAAAAAATGAAAAAGAGTCATTATTGGAACTTTTTTACTGATTCAAAAAAGAAAAAAGTCAAAGCTCATAAAACTATAAGTACGAATGGTTTACAAAAGGATAAAGGTCTTGGAGCAGCACAGAACCACAATGATTTTGTAAAAAAAGAGCAAGAAGCTAAATCAACCGCACAATATTATGTTAATCAATTAAAAAAACTTGGTAGAACAGCTTCTGTTATAAAACCTGGGAAAAATTTGATTAGTTCGACACTTACAGCTAAAATCAAAGGCTATGCTACTGGTGGAATTACAGATGAACTCGTTCCTGCAAATGATATTACTCAAGCTATTCCTGCATTAAGACATGTCATTACTGCAAATGGGGATGAAGGTTTAATCACTGCTCGTCTTGGCGAAATGATACTTCCTGAGAAGCCTGTCAAAAACTTAGTACCAGAGTTCATTAAAAATGTTGAAAAGGCAAGTGAGATGGCTAAAGGTGGAGAATTAGGAGATATTAATATTGAAAACAATCTAATTGTTCAGGGAAGTATTGATAAAGACACATTCCCTGGAGTTAAGAAGATGCAAGAAATGTCTTATGATTACATTACTAAGCAATTAAAAGATGACCTTAGTAAATTAGGTTATAAGAAAGGTTTGTAATTTAGTAAATTGAATACGTTATAAATTCAGAGTATCAGAATGTCAAAGTTCTGGTACTCTTTTTTATCAATCAGGAAAGGAGGTTTTATATGGCGATTTTTGGTAAATATTTTGAATTTAATGGCAAATCATCCGAAAGTTTTGGATTGACAATTGTATCCTTTGAAACGATAGATTCTGTTCCAATGGGGTTAGAGAGGTCTGTAAATATTGGAGAAATGAATATTTTTAGACAAAGACCTAATCATTTCGGTGCTACTTATACTGCTCCACTTCAATTCAATGTAACTGTAGTAAAAAATCCATGTACTTCTGAAAAAAAATTTTTTACTCGTTCTGAAATTGGCAAAATTAATGCGTGGCTTACTTCTCCTCGTTTTCCTAAATTATTTCATATGACAGAATATAATAATGATGTTGAAGCAGATGAATATGTAGATTATTTTGTTACGGTTCAGAATGTAGAATCTACATTTATTCAAGAAGTTATTGGTCTAAAATTTACAATTACTTGCGATTCTCCATTTGGCTATAGTGAAGAAAAGGAAGAAATTCTTTCTACAAGTGGAAAGAAATATAGTATTTTTAATGAAACAGACGACTTAGAAAGTTATATTTATCCTGTTATAGAAGTTACTCCAAAAGATAAGAACGATATTACTATAACTAATATTACAGATAACGCATCTTCTATTACATTTAATCCTACGGGAGCAAATAATACTATTTATATTGATTGTCAAAATCTTACTATTAAAAATTCTATCGGAACATTAATTCCTCTTACTGATTTAAATATTTTAGACCCTCAGAAAATATACTGGTTTAAATTATTATCTGGACAAAATGAAATTTCTTTTTCGGGGAATGCAACAATTAAGATTAAATATCGAGAATACAGAAAGGTTGGTGCATATTAATGAACTATACTAATCAATATGCCAATCAACAATTTCTGTATATTGCACAAACAGGAAAAAGGTTATTAGGTGTAATTGGTGGTGTTGATGAAACTACCGTACAGATTGAAAAGAAAGCAAATAACACATATACTCTTTCTTTTACTGCATATGAAACTTTTAATGGTGAAAAAAGTGCATGGTATGATTATCTTGATGAATTAATGGAAATTTATGTAGATGGAATCTGGTTCATCATTAAAAATCCACCAGAGATAAATCATGATGGAAAGATTGAAAATAAAAGTGTTGAAGCGCAGTCTTATGAGATTGAACTACAAAATTATGATATTCAGAGATTTAAAGTTGGACAAGGTACGGAATCATCTTATGAAATGATGTTTCAGTCAAAATATCCAAAAGACAAATATCCTGATAAATATAAAGAAACTTTTCCAAGAGTAAAATTTTATAATCCTGATGAACCAGAGCTTTCCTTGCTGCATATTCTCTTACATCATGCAGGACTTATCCCATCAAAAATAGAAATAGATAAAGATGGAAATGAAATAGATAACTGGGTTGATAATATTGCTGATTCTCCTTGGCAAATTGGAAAAATTGATTCCGTTGCCAGATATGAAGATAGCTCTGGACAAAAATTAGATACTCCAGTTCATTTATCCGAAGAGTCTTATGCCTTTGATATTGATAATTCCGACCTGTATTCTGTTCTCACACAAGATGTATCTAGTGCATTTAGTTGTATTTTTACATTTGATACAATTAATTGTAAAATTAATGCAACGTATGTAGAACATATTGGGAAAGATATAAATGTTTATATTGGCTGGAGAAACATTCAGAATACATTAAAGGCTACTCGTTCAGAAGAACTATACACTTCCATCACTGTATCTGGCGGAGATGGTATTGATAATATTGTTCTTGCGAATTTTGGAGAAACAGATTTAGAAGATTATTCCTATCTTCTCGAAGATGAACGATATGTTCCTACAACACTTAAAGAAAAATATAATGCTTGGAAAGAATACAGAGATTCCAAAAGACTAGATTATGTCAACCTTCAAAAAAAATACGCAGACGCACAGGATAGAGCTACAGAAATAAAAGCAAGAGTTCCTGTTGATGGAGCTACAGAAGATTGGGCAAGTAAATCTACAAAAGATTTGATGCAGGCATATGATGATTATACTGCAATGATAAAAGGTTATGAATCAAGTTATGTAGATGAAAATGGAAATTTTGATTTAAATGCCTTAAAAAAATCTGCGGATTGGGATAAATATGAGCAAATTATGAATTATATTCTTCCAACTATTATTAATGAACTGGTTAAAAGAAATGATGAAGATAAGAGTGAAATTCAAGATTCTCTTAAAGAATATGGTTCAGGAAATATTTTAAAAAATGCCACATTTATCACATCTTCTAATTGGTATGGAATAAATAATTCTCTTAGTGAATGTATTGATTTTGAAGACAATTCGCCTGTTTATGGTGCTACAAGATATATGACAATTCATAGTAGTTCAGAATCTTGTGGAATTAAACAAAAGGGTATTGACACAACAAAAGGAAGTACTTGTACATTAAGTGCCTTTATTCGTTCTTCTAATATTTCAAAAATTCAATTAGGATATTCTTCTTCTAATGATGAAAATGATTATTCAAAAGTTAATTATACTCAAAAATCCATCACATCTTCTTGGACAAGGGTTCAGATAACATTTACCGCCCCTTCTGATATTACAGAAATCTATTTTTTATGCGAAGGGGAAAATATAAAATTTGATATTACTGCTCCTATGTTAGAGTTAGGTGAAAGTGCATCTACTTTTCAATATTTTCAGATGGATGAAGAATATCAAAAATCATATCTTACTGACTGGAAATTATATGGTGTAGATGAGCTTACAATCTGTCAAAAAAGATATTATGACCAGATGGATGTATTGAAAGGATTCTCTCAAGAGTACAATGAAGAAATTACAGATAAAAGTGAAGAAGTTTATAACACATATCATCAATTATATCTTGATTATAAAAAATTGTATGATGAATGCACTACTGCTCTCACAGAACGAAAGAAAGAATACGATGATGTAATTTCTGAAAGAGATGGATATAAAAAAGAATATACTGAAATTGCTTCGAATGTTAGAAGAGAAAATTTCGGAAAAGTTCAAACGAAATATGAAGGATTTACAAAATATGAAGAATATCTTTTAAAAAAACTTTACAAGCATACAGATTATCAAAATGAAAATATCATTACAACTACTATTACTTCATCTACAGAAAAGGTTGAAAAAGAATATCAATTATATTTAGATGCAGTTGATAGGTTATATGCAGCGTCTCATCCTCAATATACATGGGAAGATACTTTAGATAATGTCTATGGATTAGAAGAATTTAAAGATTTGGTAGAACCATTAGATATTTATAATTTTGTTCACGTTGAAGTAAAAACTGATGGAACATTTGAAAGATTGAGACTTGTCAGTATTACATATAATCCTTGTGTTTATCAAGGTGACTTTACTCTTATCTTTTCTACAATGACTAGGTATAAATCTAAGAGAAATGATTTTAATGAATTATTAAATTCTGCACTTTCTGCTGCAAAAAATTCTCTTACTTTAGCAACAGGAAATTCTAAAGATGTTACTGCTTATACTATCACACCTGAATTTATAAAGTCTTTACTTGCAAGTTCTTCTTTTAATGCTTATATGAATAAAAATAATGAAGGAACTATATCAGGAATTACAGGTAACTTTACAAATTTATATGCTAAGTACATTGACGCAGATCAAGTAATGGCAAAACTTGTACAGGCAGATAAAGGCGAATTTAAAGAATTAGTTGCAGGAACCATTGACGCAGATATGGTTACAACAAAAATTCTTAATGCAGACAAAGGTTTCTTTACAGAGTTAACAACACAGTTAATAAAAGATGAATCAGGACAAATTATCATAGACCTTATTAATCATGAGATAAATATTTCTACTCTTAATGCAGATGTAGCAAATATTAAAACTCTTTTAGCAGGTACAGGTTCAGTTGGTGACTTACAGACAATTCATCTTACTGCAAGTAACGTAACGATTGATGAAGCTGTAATTAAAGATTTAATTGCATCAAAAATTTCTGTTGCTGATTTAATGACTCATTCTGCTACTGCTGAATTAATTACTCTTATTTCTCAAGATGGAAACCCCTCAATTGCTTTTAAAGATTCTACACAACAATTTTATGATAAAGACGGCAATGTTAGGGTTCAGATTGGACAAGATGGTAATGGTAATTTTAATTTTCTTGTAAAAGGTACTGATGGTAGAACTGCCATGTTTGATGAAAATGGTATTACACAAGAGGGTATCCCGTCTAATACAATCATTAATAACATGATTTCTGATGAAACTATTTCAAAATCAAAATTAAATTTTCCAATTGTTGAAACAGATGAAAATGGAAATGTATCTATTACGCATATTATTGATGGTAGTGGCAATTCGTTTGGTATTAAATATGTTGAATTTCAAGAAAGTACTAATGCATCTATAAAAAGATTAAATTCTAAAATTGATGATTCTATACCTTTTGAGATAAGATTCGTTACTCCTCAAGGAGTCAATACGAGTAGAAAAATATCTCAAATTACCATATCGGTAAATTTATTTCAAAATAATGAAAACGTAACTGATAAATACAAAGATTCTTGTTTTACTTGGGAGCGTTCTACCTATGATTCTTCTAGTGATAAATATTGGAATGAACAACATTCAAGTGGAGCAAAAACAATAACAATTAATAGAAGTGATGTGATGTTTAGTGCAGCGTATTTTACCTGCACTTTTTCTTATGATGGAGAAACACTGGCAAAAGCTTCTATTCGACAAAGTAAAAGTAGATAAAGGAGGTTTTGTATGGCAAAACAACAAGCCTATGGTGGAATTACCATCATCGATGTTTCTGATGTAGGGAAATTAAGTGCATGGCTAGGCTCTTCTCTTCCCCTTACAACTGTTTATGATCCAAATGAATCGCCAGCTTATTCTCCAAATTGGGAAACAAACAATTTAGTTTTAACACCCTTTGTTGAATTAAATGGTGAAATGATGGCTTTAAGTTCAAACGGTCTTAGTTTTGTGTGGGAAAGACAAGCTGGCTCAGGAAATCCAACTGCTTTAGTTACAGGAGAAAAGGTTTCAGATGGAGTATTAACTGTTTCAAAAAATGTTTTAGCTGATGCAGATTTAATTACATACATTTGTACAATTACTTATCGTGACCCTGATGCAGAAGGTGTTGAAGTAAAAGCAAAAGCGCAGATGACTTTTGGTCTTATTAAAAATGTAAAAAAACTATCTAAATGTGATATTACAGGTGAAACAGCTTTTAAGTATAACGGAGAAGGAAATCTTATTTCTGCCCCATCTATTATACTTACCGCAACATTAGAAAATACAACTGTAAAACAATGGCAGTATAAAAAAGCTAATGGAAGTTTTGAAGTATATCCTAATTCTTCTAATACAACTACTCTTACTGTTAATGATACAGATGATGTATTTGTGGGAGATATGGCGGTAATTAAACTTGTAACAGACACAGAAAATCTTTCTGACATTCATCAAATTTGGAAAGTTCGTAATGGTGCAGCTGGTTCAGCAACAATCACTTGTAATTTAACAAATGATTCTCAGTCAATTCCTACTAAAGCGAATGGAGAATTATACCCAACGTCTTTAAATGGAGCAAATACTAAATTTACTATATTAAAAGGTTCAAAAGATGATACAGCTAATTGGAATATTACTGCTACTCCAAGTGATGGAATTACAGGAACTTTTAATTCAAAGACTTTTGTATATACTGTCACAGGTATTACTGTAGAGACTGGATATGTAGATTTTATTGCTACACGTTCAGGTTATACCACTTTAAATAAAAGATTTACTGTTCATAAAGATAGATCTGGTGCTGATGCTGCTGACCCAATTTTCTACTATATTAATTCAGATTTGTCCTATTTAAAGATTGATAAAAATGATGTGTTTGTTCCTGAGACAGTGACATTTTCTGCTACAAAACGAGTAGGTAATAACCCTGATACAGCTTATTCGGGTAGATTTAAAATTTATGAGTCCACGGATGGAGAAAATTTTGATTTAAAATATACTTCAGGGGTAGATGAGAATTCACACGTTTATAAACCATCTAGTAATAAGATTAAACTTATTAAAGGTGAATTATATGAAGCTGGAACAACGACTAATTATAAAGATAGCCAATCTATTCCTATAGTAAAAGATGGTATTGATGGTGAACAAGGTGATTCTGGTGCTGATGCATTAAGTATTAGGTTGGGGAATTTCTCTGATAATATCAACTGCGATACTGATGAAACTGTTAGTGAAGCAAAAGAAATTACAATTCCTTTTAAATGTGAATTAGGTATGAAAGCTACGGATGGTACTGCTGTTGTAGCTACTCCTCTTCCATCTGGAATTACAGTAAAATCCAACACTCCTGCTACTACAAGTTCTGAAGGATGTATTATTCTTTCTGTCGCAAAAGGAGCAACTTTATTTTCTGGATTATCTGGAGAAATCACTATCACTATTACATCAAATGGACTTTCTAATACTTTTAAATTTAGTATTAATAAAATTATTCAGGCAAAAAGCGGAGAAAATGCTGTATTACTTGAGGTATATGTAACTGGTGATTCCACTATTAATAATGGAAATAATAATGTTATTTTAAGAACCATACTTCATGATGGTATGGATACAGCAACAACAGGAGTAACATATCAATGGAGCAAATATATTGATGGTAGTTACCAAGATATTAATGGATGTACCAATGATTATCTTACAGTTACTCCTCCTATGGTTGATTCTACTGCATCATTTAGATGTCGTGCAGTTTACAAAACTAGAACTTATCAGGCATTCTATACGGTTATGGACAAAACTGACCCTATTAGTGTAGAATGTTTTTCTTCTTTAGGAGATAAATTAGTGAATGGTTCTGGAGTTGGTGGAGTCTATGCAATGATTTTTCAGAATGGACAACAAATTGATGAAATAAAATCTACAGATTTCTTTACAGAAGAACCTTCTGATGGAACAATTGGGTATTTTTACAAAGTTAATACAACTTCAAAAAGTGTAACTCTTATGAAGTATTCTACAAGTGATAAAAGGTGGGTTGAAGCTACGGGAGATGATTTACCAAGTGGTACTTATGAGTGGTATCGAAGAGATAAAAATGGTGAATCACTGGATACAGTAAAGCCTTATAAAACAGGAAAAGCAATTTATCTCGATAATTCTGTAGTTAATAAGAAAATCTCATTTGTTTGTAAATATACAGCTTATACAGAAGAAGATACTCATGTATATATTCTTACTGATGAAGTACAAAGACCAGTTGTTGATGAATCTGATAATTCTATTTCAACAATTGTATATGAATAATTTTAGAGAAGAGATGAACATACTCTTCTCTTTTTAAATTGAAGGAGGTGTTTTATATGGCTTATTGGATTAATGATGTTGGTAATAATAATAGACCTAATTTAAAAGAATTTTATTGTGATTTAGAAGAAGATATATCTAAACTTCCAACAAATACAAAAAAAGGTATACTGGAAAGCGCAACAGACAAATCACAAATTTCAGAATGTTCAATCGGTTCAACATGTTTTGTAATTGATAAATGTAAATTATATGTGTTAAATAGCTCTGGTATTTGGAAGGAGGTCTAAAAATGATTGACGTTGAGACTTTTGCGATAGCAAAAAAGTATACAGATAAAAAAGTCGGTTCTTCTTCCCCTTCTACTCCATCTACCTCTAATTACGATGATTTAAAAAATAAACCATCTATTAATGGAAAAGAATTAACAGGTAATCTTTCTTCGGATGAAATTGGAGTTTCAAGTAAAGACCATAATCACGATGAAAAATATGCTTCTAAGGACTCAGAACACGCTCATTCTAATAAAGAGATACTTGATTCAATTACAAAAGAAAAAATAGAAGGATGGGATAAGGAACTGAATATAACCGTAACATCTGATGGAACATTAGTAATTAGATAGGAGGAAAAAATATGGCATCAGAAAAAATGTTTAATACTTATCCTCTAAAAGAAGACATTAGCAAAAACGATGTTGGTATGTTATGGGATACAGGTACGTCACAGGTGAAAAATTTTAAAATGGAAAAATTAGCAGAATTGATGATTACTGCTGTAAAAAATAATATGTCAGTTGATGATGATGGGACATTACATATTTAGAAAGGAGGAGTTAAATGGCTACAAATATTAAAAATATTGAAGTTGGTGGAGTTGTACATGAATTTGAAGATTCTTATTCGAGAGAACGATTAAAGACAATTAAATCTTTAGAAGTATCTTCTACTACTCCAACTGATGAAAATACTCAAGCATGGATTAACTCTGAGTCAAATGAAAGTTTTTCTCTTCCAGAAATCAAAGATAATGAAACTAATGAAGTCGATACTTGGAGTTCTCAAAAAATCTACGCAGACTCCCAATCTCTGTTAGCAAAAATCACAGCATTAGAAACTAAAACACAGGTTGCATCAGACGAAGATGCTGCTACATATTTAGGAGGAAATTGATATGAGTGCTGAAATTAAGGTAAATTCTGAAAATACCCTCTCAAAAAATTTAGCAACTTTAGGGCAGGTTAAAGATGCTTTGGTTAAGAGAGATGAAAAGATTGGTAATCTAACGGAAGATTTATCCAACAAAATTACAAAGTTCTATGCATCAAATCAAGGCGAAACCCATCTTGCCGATTCCGATAATGGAAAGATTCAAGATATGATGCTGTATGGCAAGTCAAGCCAATTTACAACTACTGGTAAGAATCTTGCAAATGGTCAAAATATAAACTGTTTTATTAACTCTGTCGCAGACACATGTGGAATTTCTAGTAATGACATTGGAATGGTTATTGATGTGAGTAAGTTGACAAACGTAAGTATCAGCACAAGAAGTATTCAAGATAGATACCGCTTTGCTTGTGCCAATACTGTTCCGACAAAGGAAAACTCGATTACTTGTTATAATGGGACAAACAAAGATGGAACAAAAGATTCATATACAATGGACACAACAGGCTACAATTATTTATTTATAAATGCAACAAAACTCGAAGATATTCAAGCAGAAAAAGGCTCAGAATCCACTTCTTATGAACCTTACACTGGCGGTATCCCATCTCCATCATCGGATTATCCGCAGGAGATAAAAAGCGTGGTGAATCCGACTGTGAAGGTTTGTGGGAAGAATTTGTTGCAACCAAATATAAAGCTTAAAGACAGAGTAAAAATAAATATTAAAAAAGGTACAAGACTAACATTGATTTGCAAAAATGGTGTGGTTTCTCAAGGTGGAAACTTAAGGTTTATAACAGCGGATGGTGGTATGGAGTGGTTTGGCTTTGATGCAGGTGCAGTAAAACAACAAACTGTATTGAAAAACAATGTTGTTTCGTTTGAGTATTTGTTTAGCTATGAACCATCTGAAAGCTATGCTCTGTATATTGGTGATGAAAACACATATGAACCATATAAAGAGCAATCCGTCCAGCTCCCATATACTCTTAATGCAATCCCTGTTTCAAGTGGTGGCAACGTCACAATCAACGGACAGCAGTATGTTGCGGATTATGTGGATGTGGAGCGTGGGAAAGTAGTTAGGAGAGTTGATTCTTCTAAACTAGATAATACGCAATCTATTATAGATAAAACAGAATGGTTATTAGCAGAGCAACAAGAAACCGACCTCACAACAGAACAGACGCAGGCATTAAAAGAACTTGTAACCTATTATCCAGTAACAAACATCAGCGTCAATTCAGAACAGTTGGATGGATATACAGTATTTAACTACCCGATTAGCATGGCTAATGGTTGGAACTATGTAAAGCAGCAACTCAACGACAATCGTGATTATATCTATGACATAGATACACAATCAGCAGAAGCGTATGTTAACAGTGAGTACGCAGTAGCACTTGCAGAATTGGAGGGATGATTATGTTATACAAGACACTGAAAAAATTAAAGGAAAGAAACGGTCTGACAGAAGATCTGAAGAATAAGATTGACATTTTCTTCGCCACGGACAGGATTACTGAGGAACAGTATAATGATCTAATGGATATTGGCAATGGAACTAATTAACTAAAGAGGGCATTATGTAATTTGGTAAAATTTATAAAAGAAAATAGCGTTCTATAAAAATATAAAACGCCACTCTTAAAATAAAAAGATAATTTCAATCCACATCTCTTACAAGATGACTTTTTTATTATAACACATGAAATTATTCTTTCAATACAAAATTATTTAAAAGGCATTACATATGTAGTGTCTTTTTTATTTAAACAAAAAGGAGGTAATAAAATTTGAAGACTTTTAATTATGCAACAGCAAAAATTAAAAATCCCACCTCAAAAAATTGGGAATCAATTCCTGCATTAAAAGGAGAATCTGCTTATGAAACAGCCATTCGATTAGGTACTTTTACGGGTACAGAAAAAGAATGGAATGATAAGGCAATTACAACAGATGTTATTAGGGACGTTCTAAATAACACTCCTCATGTAGAAACAATTAGTAAATTTTACGATATGAAACGAACTGGTAAGGTATATAGAACAAGAATTTGGTTATTTGCCACCAACCCTACCTCTACTGGTACGAAACTTTTAGATAATGCAGGACTTGAATTTACTCCTTCTACTGACACTGTTGAAGGTAAAGATGATTATTTAAATGGACAACATCCATTATTTGAATGGGTAAATTGTAATTATAAAAGAAATGATGATGGTTCACCATATCCTATTGCTATCGAGGGGGATGAAAATTTTTCATTTACAGGCAATGTGGATGTTGGAGCTATGCAAATGTCTTTTTATTATGATTTTCAAGTAAATCAAGATGAAGGATATGTGGATATTACAATTTCTGATATGAGAAATCCATTAAGAACGGATGTACAATTAAAACCTTGGAGTGAATGTGTTACCGCTGATGGAGAAGTATTGCCTTGGTGTATTGGTAGTAAATATTATGCAAGTATTGGTGATGATGGATTTTTGCGTTCTGTAAAAGATGGTAAACCAGAAACTTTTACATCTTATAATAAAATGATGATTGAATTCCCAAAAAAAGGAAAAGGTTATCATGGTGCTGGTGCAGAACATATGACGTTTCAATTTATCTTTAATGTGATTAAAGGTGCTACAAAAGATTCTCAGAGTTTATATAAAGGATGTACGAATTATAATCTTCAATATTCTGCTTCTGTTGTTAGAAATACAAAAGAAACATATTTCCCTGTTACAAATGCACAAGCAAACAATTTATTAGTAGGTTCATCTGTATCAGTTGGATATGGACAATTAAATGCTACAGAAACAGGAGTTAATTTAGATCGTGGAGTTACTAATATGCACAAATATGCTAAGGTTGTTAAAATCTTAAGTATTGAAACTTTAGATGATAACAATAAGGCAGTATATCTTAATGTTGACACAGGATTTGATACTACTCCTATTGTTCTTTCAGATACCGTTACAGCAGATATTACAATATCAACAATGCCTTGGTATTCTGGAAGTACTGATTCTGTAATTGGACATCACGATGGTTCTCCAATTTCTAATACAGATTGGAAACATGTATATCGTGTCCAGGGTAGAGAATATAGAAACGGTGCTTATGAAATTGCTTCTGACACTGTAATGGTATTTCAGCCAGATTATAGTAAAGATGTATATGTATGTCCAAAAGGAGTTGCTAGAAGTTCTGATGAAGCAACTATTAAAAAGACATATACAAAAATAGGTAATATTCCTGCTTCTATTGACGGGAAAGGAAGTGATTGGTGGATTGGTGATTTGACTATTGATACTTCTACTGGTGCGTGGTTCCCTTCTGCTATTGGAGCAAGTGATAAACAGGGTATTGCAAGTAAATTATATTCGGGTGGTACAAGTACTTCTGGAGCTAGAGAATATCCTCAAGGCGGTTCTCTCTGGCTTGGTTCTGATGCGGGTTTCCCTCTGTCTTGCTGGGACTGGCTTGACGGGGCGTACTGGAGTTTCGGCTGCCGCGATTAATCTTTTGGTCTTTAGGGGTGAATTTTTACGAAGCGTAGCGTAGTAAAAAGAGGGGTCTTCCCCCTTCTCTCCTACTGACTAAAATATATTACTTTGCAAAATAATATAAAAATTAAAATTTAAATATAGGGACTTATGATGCTGGCGGTAATCTCAGGAATGGTTCTAATGCAGGTTTCCATCTGAATTGCAGGAACAGGCTTGACAGGACGAACTGGAATTACGGCTGCCGAAATTGTTTAATTTCATTTTAATCTTTAGCATCATAATTCGTAGATGAAAAGTTTATTGTGATTTATCACACCTTCGCAGATGCGTAAAATTCTTTTTATAAGACCAATCTGTTTACTCTCGTCCAAGGGCAAACAGAAACTATAATGCATGATTATAGTTGGGCTTAGTAGAAATTAAAAAACCGAAAAGCCTTTTAAAGACAATCGAAAATGTCTGGACATAAATTTAGAAAAGGATGGTCTTAAAAATACGAAAGGATATTGTAAAAATATAGATATTACAGATAGAGATTTAATAAGTAGAGCTACTTATAATTGTCTTGATGGAAAATATAAAAGAAATGATACACTAAGATTATTTTCTAAGGAATCTGGTTTAACATCTAATCAGGTATATTGTATCATTTATAGATATGGTAAAGAAGCTGTAAAATGGATAGTAGAAAAAATTATTGATACTATTTGCAATGAATTATTAAATAGAGAATTACATTTTCCTCCAATTTGGTATAAAATCAAAATTGATTCATCTTCCTTTAAAGAAAGACGGATTGGAATACAAAATGTAAAACAGCAAATATACGATTATATTGCTGTAGAAGGATTAAAACCTTTCTTTTGTCGTATAGGAGTACATCAATGTGCGGCTATTAAAGGAAGAGGTTGTTCAAAAGGTGTACGTCAAATAAGAAGATGGCTGAGAAATAAATCGTTAACTTATTTTGCGAAAGCAGATATTAAAAAATGTTATGAAAGTATAGATAGAAAATTATTAATGGAATTTCTTAGAAAGCATATTAAAAATGATATGCTATTGTGGTTAATTGAAACTATTATTAATACATTTGATAAAGGGTTATCTATTGGTTCTTATTTATCTCAATTTTTATGTAATTTATACTTATCTCAACTATATCATGAAATTAGTCATATGCATAAAATTAGAAAATCTCGTAGAAACAAAACAAGTGAATATATTTCTCTTATAAAGCACCAATTATTCTACATGGATGATATTCTTCTTATATCTACAAATTCTAAAGATTTGCATAAAGCAGTTAAATTGATGATTAAATATGCAAAAGATAAACTAGGATTAATTATAAAAGTTGATTGGTTTGTCTCAAAAATTGATAATAAAGATAAAGAACATGACACTAAATTTATAGATATGATGGGATTTCGTATCTATAGATGGCATACAACTATTAGACGTAGAACTTTTAAACGAATACGACATACATTTTTAAAATTGGGAAAAATGATTGCTACACATAAATTTATACCGTTGGTATGGGCTAGACGAGCAATATCATATTGGGGACAAATTGTAAATAGTGATAGCAATAAATTTAAAAAGAAATATAAAATAAGAAAGATTATAAAAATTTGTAAAAAGGTGGTGAGTGATTATGGAAAAGGCAAGATTTTCGGAATCTCAGCAACCTGTTAAAATCATCGAAAATGGTGATATGGTTACGGTGTTTATTTGTCTAAATGGAGTTGAAAAAACAGATGAAAATGCTTTTGAAGAATCTCCAACAAGTTATATTGAATATGACTACAATGAATTTGTAGAAGAAAAATCATTACTTGATATGGATGATTTAAATAGTAATCCTGAAAACTATTTAAATTACATTGTAAATCCTGAATTGGATAAATTGAAGAATGAAAAGATTGTGGAATCTAAAACATTATTAGCTGAGTACTTATCTTCTCATCCTCTATTTTCTAAAGCAAAATATGAAGAAGGAAGATATTATACAGTTACAGAAGAAAAACAAAGACAACTTACATCAAAAATGGCGATGTATAATATTTATTCTCAACAGTCTCTCTCATATCCTCTTCTCAAGTGGAATGATGTAGGAAATATCTGTGAAGATTGGACAGTTGAAGAATTAACAAAGCTTGCAATGGAGATTGATGCTTATGTAACTCCACTTGTTGAAAAACAGCAAGCGTATGAAAAAATGGTACAGAAAGTATCTAATATTGAAGAATTTAATATTATTGAAAACTTAGTTTTTAATTAAGGAGGATGTTTGACTATGAAAAGAAGAAAAATTACTGCAACAATGTTAACAATGTTATTAGTTTTATTGTTTTTACCACTTAATGTAAATGCAAAAGATATTTCTTATAGTCATATCAATTATTCTAAATTTTGTAATGAAAAATATCGAAAAGAATTTAAAGATTTTTTAAATTCAAAATATCATAAAACAATCAAATTAAAATTAACTCATAATTATATTGGAAAAGGTTCACGAAAATTTAATTACGAATGGAATGGAGTTAAAGGTACGAATAAATATAAAGTTCAGCGAAGTGGTAATAAGAATTTTGACGGTTGTAGTACCGAATATGTGACAGGCACAAACTATGGTTATTGGCTCGGCGGTGGTTTAGGTTTCTATGATAAGGTTGCACATCTTGATTGGTATATTAGAGTCAAACCAGTATTTGGTAAATATGAAGGACGTTGGAGTAAAACATTATTCGTTCCTGGAGATCTTGAAAAATAATTTTTTAGACTAAGGCTTATTCTAATGAGTAAGCCTTTTAAAATTAGAAAGAAAGGGGAATTTCAATGACTTTTAAAGTAAAAGTTAATGAGTCTCATGAATATAGATTAATGGATTGGTCTGCACAAACTTTTGGAAACAATCCTGTTTTGAAACTTATTACATCTGACTATCAGTCTGTAAAAAAAGATTTTATAAAAATAGAAAAATTAGAAATTTACGGCAATGATATTTTAATTGCAACCTATTCCGTTTTTGATACAATCTCATCTTCTGCTTCTTTAAATTCTCAGTTTTTTGAATCAGAAAATGAATTTGTAGATGTTATTGAAATTAGTTTGATTAAAAGTAATTTACCAGACCAAGTTTTAAGATTAAATCAACAAGTTACAGAATTGGATAAACAAGTTAATAATATTATAGATGTTTCTACTATGAGTTTAAATGAATATAAAAATTATATTTTAAGCCAAATTTCAGAATACGCACAGGAAGATATTTGTAAAGGGGATACCATTACTCTTTCAGACAAAACTGAAGGGGTATTTACCTATAAAATTGAAGACCAAGTAAATCTTACAAGCAGTATAACTATTATTGATAAACTTATTGAATCTGAAGAAAATATTTCTGAAATTCGATTGCCATATCATTCGTCTGGTCAAAATTGTAAATTTTATACTCCTTTTGATATTATTACTATTTATTTTACTCTTTTCATGCGTTCTATAAAAATTCAAACTTATACAAATGCGTTGAACATTTTAGTTAAAAATGGAACAACAAAAGAAGAAATTGATAAATATTCTTATGGTGTGAATTTGCCAGAAGATGTTCAGAAAAATGTAGATAACATTATCTCTTCTAGTACAGATATTATGGAAAAACTTGTCAATAACTATAAGAAAAAGTTAATTGAAAATACATCAAAATCAGAAAATAGTTTAAACGAATAGGAGATTTTATATGAATATTATGAAAAAAGTAGCATTATCTAACGCACAGGTACTTAATGTTGTTGGGTGGTATAATAACGATTTTAAAAAAAATAAGAAGAATGAAGTATTACCACTAAAATTACAGTTAGATTTACAGAGAAATATTGGAAGTTTAATTGATGCGGCTCAATCATATGAGAAAATATGTAAACAATTTGTTATGAATATTCAGAAAGAATATTCTACGGATGAGAAAGCTAATAAGATAAAGAAGATACAGAAAGATGAAGATGGAAAAGAAAATGAAGTTTTCGAATATGTTTTAAAAGATGAATTTAAAGCAGAATATAATGAAAAAATTAATGATATAAATGAGAAGATTCAGGAATTAGGGAAAGAAGGAGAAATTTATACTTTAAGAGTATTTGACTTAGATGCATTCGTAGATTCTAACCCTAATCTCACCGTAGATGACCTTTATATGTTAACATTTATGGATGAAAACAGTGAAAAAATTGTGGAAGAATAGAACCTTCCAGTAAGAAAGGAAGGTAAAAATGGCAAAAGTAGTAAAAACAACTGCTTATGGTGAATGTACTATAATTAGTGTAGATGAACCATTTTCAGTAATCTTATCAAATGAATCTCAATCTATTCCCACAGATGCAAATAGAAAGGCAACTAAAGATTTTACTTGCTATACAGATGTAAAAGTATCACAAGGAACAACTCCTCATACAGATTTTATAATTGGAGATATTCCTTCTGCAAATGGTATTACTGTTACAAAATACTCGGCAAGAATTAATTTTACTGTTAAAGCAGGAACTACAATTCTTGCCGATACAGGAACTTTTAATATTCCTATCACATTAGGAGAAGATACGGTAACAAAAGTATTTTCATGGAGTTGTCAAAAAGAAGGAGTTGCTGCAAAATCAGTTAAAGTTGTAGCTGACTCCACAGTATTTAAAAGTACAGATGGTGGAACAACCTTTTCTCCTGATACAGTTCGTATCACTCCTACTTTTCAAGGTGGGATTACATTCTCTAAATGGCAATATAGTATTGATGGTGGAACAACATGGAAAGATGTGGTAAATGGAGAACACGGATTAACGATTTCATCTTCTACACTCATTGTAACTAAGAATTCTGATTTATATACTGATAAGATTACATCTATTTCTTTTAAATGTGTTTCAAATGATATAACGTATTATGATATAACCACTATTACAAAAATGATAGATTCTACAGATGGAGAACTTGGTGGAGTAAATATTTTTGTGAAATCTACTACAACAAGTGGAATATATCTTACAAAAACAGGTACAGAAGTATTAGATGAATTATGGGGATATTCAGATTATATAGATGTGTCTGATGTAAAAAACTACATTGCTTCTGGCTTCACAAATCTAGGAACGCTACAATCAACTTGTTTTTATAAATTAGATAAATCCTTTTTATCAGGTATTGAGTCAGAAATTGAAAATAGTCAAGATTCAAAAAGAAAAAGTCTACCTATTCCTTCCGAAGCGTCATATATGCGGTTTTCGTTTTTCCTTGCAGATATTGACACCTTAAAAATTGAAAAAGGTACTCGTTCAAGTTCATACTCTCCTTCACCAAATGATGTTGAGAATTCAATAAAAACTGCTCAAAGTTCTATTTCTCAACTTGAATTTACAGTAGATAAACAAGAAAAGGAAATTACTAGTAAAGTTTCACAAGATACATATAAAACTGATTTAGAAGTTATAAATAATTCTCTTGCAAATTCAAATGAAGGTATTGACAAATGGTTAGTGTCATCTTATTTGAAAAGCATTTTCCCAGACGAATATCAAGACAAATGTAATATGGAAATGTTTATGTCAAAAGATGGAATTACTGCAAATCAAACTTTGTTACTTGATGATAAAAAGTTAAATGAACCTACAACATTTACTGCATCAGATGAAGCACTTGTGTTTTATGCTTTAACTTTTGTCTATTTTACGGATACTGGTGTAGTTACTACTACTTCAAATGCGAATGGTAAATATGCTTTATATATAAATGGTGTTCCAATGGCAATAACCAGCGAAATAACCAAATTAAGTTTTACTGAGGGTTGGAATTGTATTGAAGTTATTATCAATGCCTCTGATAATATTTGTAATTATTATTTTGAGCAAATTATATCAGACATTAAAGAATGTCAGAAAATGAATTGTTATGAAGGAATAATCACTGGTAGAACAACATCAATTCAATCAAAAACAGCAGAATTTATTGTCAGTCTTAATGGGATTAATAGTAGAGTAAGTGACGTTGAAAGTGGAGTAAGTACCAATGAAGGACAAATTCGAGAACTAAGTAGCAAATACTCTTCTCTCGAACAGGATGCAACACAATTTAAAACGACAGTAAGACAGACTTATGCAAAAAAAGATGATTTTAATGAAATTGGTGCAAGAAATTTAATACGAAATAGTAATGAACTTATTTTCGATGATTATGCATTTGAAGGACAAGTATCTTCTACTTATACTCTTACAGATTCAAATGGAAATTCTATTATAGATTCAACTGGAAATACTTTGAAAATAAACGGAAATTATACATTAACACATACAGGAAAACAACTTGATGATATGGTAACGGAGGTGATGTAATATGGCAAGTTATACATTAACACATACAGGTCAAGAAATTGATAGTGCTGTTGAAAAAGTAATAAATGGGTATAAAGATGTGAGTTCCGTTACCGCAACAGCAGAAGATGTTCTTAGTGGAAAGGAAATAGTCAATTCAAATGGAACATTAGTTTCTGGAACAATGACAAATGTAGGAACGGTAAATAAAACCATTAGTAGTAAAAGTGAAGTTTATACAATACCTTCTGGTAACCATAGTGGAGCAGGGACGGTTCAAATTTCAACAGCAGAGCAAAATAAGATTATTGCGGGGAATATTAAAAAAGGAGTTACTATTTTAGGAGTAACAGGTACTTGTGAAACTGGTACAACTACGTCTGGAATAGATACAAGTGATGCAACGGCAACAACTTCTGATATTCGTAAAGGAAAAACTGCATATGTTAATGGAAGTAAAATAACAGGGAATATGACAGAACAATCGGCGCAAACAATCACTCCTAGCACGACAAATAAGACTATCTCAAGCGGTCAATATTTAACTGGGACTCAAACAATAAAAGGTGATGCAAATTTAGTTGCAGGAAATATTAAGTCTGATATTTCTATTTTTGGAGTAATGGGAACATATACAGGGTCTAGTTCTGGTGGTTCTACTACTGGTTCTGGACTTCCATCTACTATAACAGCAGGTGATACTCCTGTTGCATCTTCGTGGGTGACTTCCAAAGTAACGGATTCTTCAAACGAGACAGATACGGGTGTTTCTCTTACAATTAAAAAAGCAGGAACTTATCGCTTTAAGATACTAGCTTCATCATCAGGTAATAGTTATAGTGGTAGTTCTTATCCTACTGTGTATCTTTACAAAAATGGTTCTTCTGTTGAAAGTGCATCTATTAATATTTCTTCTACTCTCTCACTTCCTAGCTTCGATGTGGCGTGTGCGGTTGGTGACGTAATGAAAGTATATGCAAAAGCCAGCGGAAGTTCATGGAACTCTTCATCTGCATTAATTTACGGACTTGTTGCATGTATTAATTGGGATAATGGAATGTGAGGATGATAAGATAAATGGCTAATAAATTAGAAACAACACAGGTTACTTTTAATGACGAAAAGATAACTTGTGCGAGATTTACAATAGATGATATTTCTGTACCATTTGTTTTAAAAAATATTGCAGTAACAGGGAAAGATTATACTTTTAGTTTGTATCTGAAATCTAATGGTGATTCTTCTATTTCTGTAGAAGGAAATAATATTACATCTACTACCGCATGGACAAGACAATATGTTACTTTTTCTGCTACAAAGGCAAATGTTGAGATTTCTTTTAATAAAACAGGTACATATTATTTTTATAATACACAATTGGAAACAGGGAAGATATGTTCTGATTGGACTCCAAATCCAGAAGATATTAGTGAAGATGTTTTAAACGCAGAGACTATTGCAAAACAGACAGCAACAAAATTTTCATGGCTTGTAAAGAGTGGAACAAGTGAGTCCAATTTTGAACTTACAGATAGGACAATCAGTCTAATATCAAAAAATATTAATTTAAATGGTATCGTTACTTTTATGAATACTGCGAAAGGTGAAGTATATAAGAATTTGTATGCTTCTACAGGTTATGCAGATTTTGAAAGTATTAAATCTACTGATGATGCTATTTGTTATGCAAAACTTGACAGCAATTCTGTGGCAATAGATAGTTCTACATATTGGTGTGGTAGTAATTCTCTTAAAATTTCTGGAACGAAGAAGGATCTTGTTAGAGTTTATTTGGGGAATAAAGAAAATAATTATGGATGTATAAAGGTAGAACAAGGAAAAACTTATCAGATAACAGCATATGTCAAATCTGATTCTGAGCAAAATGTATCTTTTGGTATTGACTGGATTACACATGGAACAAAAATAGATGCCGCAACAGGTACTTGTTATATTGAGTCGTATTTGTTTAATCCTCAAAGACCTTCTATTCCTAAAGGATGCACCATAATCACTCCAAATACATCATGGCAAAGAGCAATTACTACATTTACTGTAACAGACAAAACAAATAGTTATTATTATATTAGTATTGTTCCTACGATATATAATCAATTAAGTAAAAATGCTAATTTCTGGGTCGATGGAATTATGGTCGAAGAAGTTGAGTCTTTGAATTCCGAGCCAAATGAATTTACTAATTCGGCAAAAGCTACAATTATTGACGGTAATTCTATTCTTACTGATTCTATTACGGCAGATAAATTAACGGCAAACTCTATTACGGCTGAAAAGATTATGGCTGATGCATTGAAATCTAAGAATTATGTAGTTGGCGAATCTGGTAGTTTTTTAAATCTTGCGGATGGTAGTTTTGATAGCAAGTACTTAAAATGGGATAGCGTTGGCAAAATTACAGCTTCTATGGGTAAAATAGCTAATTGGAATATTAATAGCACGTCTATTTACAAGGGTGATGGCTGGAAGAGTTCCACGTCTGGCAGTGCTTATTTTGGGGATAATGGATTATCTATTACGGATAAATTCTTGGTTGATTCTAGCGGTAATGTTTCAACTTCTAATATTGTTATTACAGGTGGAAGTATTAATATATCCAATGGAAATTTTATTGCTGATTCTGAAGGTAATGTCGAAATGAAAGGAAAGGTAACCTCATCAAGCGGCAATATTGCAGGATGGGAAATTACTTCTGATAGCTTTTATAAAGACACCGATAATTATACTGTCTATGTTTGCCCAGGAACAAACAACAATAAAGATTTTTTAACTGTTCATGATAAAAACAAATCTTCTGGAGATGAATGGCCATTTTATGTTCATGCAGATGGATGGATGCATTGTGTCTATGGAGATATTGGTGGATGGAATATTGACGGAGATGGACTCAATAAAACATTAAATTATAATGGGTTGATTGACGCAACCAAAAGTGACTCTTCTGGATGTGTAATTCCAGAAGGAAGGAAATTATCAATAAATATTAATACTAAAATTTCTAAGGAACCAGCAGGTTCTATAGTAGAACGATATGATTATAAAGAATATGAAAAAATTGAAAATATTTTATCATTTTCAAATCTTTCAAATTCAACATCAAAAGATAAAATAAATAAATATTTTAATATATCTGATGATTGCTCTATTACTATAAAATCTCTTAGTTCTGGGCAGGGAAATTCATATATGAAATTGTTTTCTGATAGTTTTTATATTGGAAATAAAAATTATGTGAGAAAAGCAAGTGTATTTCAAACTTCTCTTTGTGTAGAAAATGAAACCATTATCACACGAAACACGGCATCTTTTGGAGGTACTATATATATACCAAATGATAGATATATTCGACAAAAAACTCCAAAGGGATTTGAAGCTTCTTTAGTAGGATGGAGTAAAAGCAACAACATATGGTTAGGTGACTATGGGGTTATGGGTAGTAAACAAATTGCAACTAATGCCTATATTACCGCAAATAATATCTATAAAACTACTTCTAGTGGAAATACATCTCTCTCTGACGAACGATACAAGCATGATTTTAAAGATATTAATTTCGCATTAGATTTTATTATGAATCTTAATCCTTGTCTCTTTAAATTTAATGACGGAACAAGTAATCGTTATCACATGGGATTTAAAGCACAGGAAGTTGAAAAAAATATGTTGAATACTATAGGAGATACTGGACTTACGGTTAAGTATAATTGTGAAGAAGGTTTAAATGTGGACTTAAATAATCCTGACACTTATATATTAGGATTGAGATATGAAGAATTTATTGCTCCTCTAATTCAGGTTGTGCAGAATCAACAAAAACAAATCAGCGAATTAAAAAAGAAAATAGATACATTATCTAATCAGGTTTAAAAGAAGGTGATTCAAACGCATAATATTAAAATCTTTATTAAATACCTTATACTCTTTCTGCTTGGCGGTTATACATATTACGGGATTGAAATTCTTTGGCGTGGGTATTCTCACTATAGCATGATTATATGCGGTGGAATCTGCTTTATCTATGCAGGGTTACAAAATGAACAAATTGGATGGGATTATCCGTTTTGGAAACAAGTATTAAGAGTTGAAGTTTTCGTGCTAGTAGCAGAGTTTATTACAGGATGTATTGTAAATCTTTGGCTTGGATTAGATGTATGGGATTATAGCGGTTTGCCGGGGAATATTCTGGGTCAGACTTGTCCGCAGTTTGCTCTATTATTTTTGCCGTTAAGTACGATTGCTATTGTTGTTGATGATTTTATTAGATGGAAATGGTTTGGTGAAGAAAAGCCAAGATATAAATGGAGGTAATGTGGGTATGCTGAAAAGATTGTGGAATAAATTCATACAGAAGATTGCGAAAGATGTGGTAAAGGAATTGGTAAAGGATTTTGAAAGAGTTGGATATAGAAATAAATAATGATTTAATGACTCTACTTTTTGGTAGGGTCTTTATTATATAAAGGATGGTGGTTATTATGGTTTTACAAACAATTTCTCGGATTAATCTCCGGCAGGCGGCTTCAAAAACTGCTTCTGTCATATGCACTGCTCCTGCAAATACGGATGTCGAAATTGTCGGAGCTAAAATTATCTGGAAAGATAATATTCCATTCGTAAAAGTTTCTTATAAAGAGAAATATGGATTTACTAATGGTAGGTATCTTAGAGGTTTGGTTTTAAAAGTAAAGAATCAAAACAATGTAAAGTATCCTAAAATGGCTGTTATTACATCTGGAAGAGCTTCACGAAGAATTAAAATTCCACAACAAAAGAAATTTGGTTCTTTTTGTCAAAAACATGGATGTTCTATGGCGGCTGCTTCTATTGCTTTACAATTTAGAGGAATTACAAAATCCCCATATGAAGTATATTCATATGCTAAAAAGCATTTGGGCGGTTATACAGGAAGTAAGTTAACTATTTTTGGAGTAGAAAAAGCAATTAATAAAATTGCAGGAAAGAAAATTGCTACTTGGAAGGGTTACCCATCGGATGCGAACAAGCGGATTAGAAATAATATTCAGAAAGCGATTCATGATGGACATATCGTATTACTTGAGCAGAAAAATCCAATTCATACAAATGTGATTATGGGGCGAAGCGTTGACGGTAAATATGTTGTTGCAACAAACGGTACGACAAAAAAAGTTACTATGAATTGGCTTATTAAGACCGTACTACATGGGAAGGCTGGCAGAAAAAATCAAACTAACTGGTGGAAGGGAACGACTCATGGAGCTGGCTATGTAATTGTGAAAAGAAAATAAATATAGAATATATCATTGTTTATTAGGGAGCATATCGCTCTTTTTTTATTACCTATAAACAAATTTTAAGGAGGAATCGTTATGAACAAATTAAAGAAATTTTTATCTCAGATTAATGTAAAGGACATTAAACCAAGTACTTATGTTAGTGCAATTGTACTTATTTTTACAATGGTGAACTATGTGCTGAATATTATGGACAAGCCTGCAATCAATATTAATGAAAATGAAATTGGGGCATGGGTTACTGCAATCGTTGGTGTCGTAGGTATTGTTTATTCTTGGTATCATAATCAGTCTATTAGTCATCCTGCACAGGTAGCTGACGATGTTATGAATATCCTCAAAGATGGACGTATTACTGTAGCTGAGTTAGAAGATTTTATCGCTAAATATTCTGAAACAGATTTAGATACTGAAGCAGATTTTGAGAATATCGAAGAAGATAACGATGATTATGTTTATGATGAAATTGATGATGGGAGTGATGAATAATGGCACTTACTGAAAAACAGAAAAATTTTATTAAAATGGTAGGGGAAGCTGCTAAGAAAGATATGCAGACCTCCCATATTTTAGCTTCAATTACAACAGCACAAGCTATTTTGGAATCTGCATATGGCACAAGTGAATTAGCTAAAAAAGCAAATGCATTATTTGGCATCAAAAAGAACGGATGGACAGGCAAAACATATACTGTTAAATCAAAAGAAGAGGAAAATGGGAAACTTGTTTGGAGAACATCTGTATTTAGAAAATATAATTCTTACGCAGAAAGTATTGTCGATCATAGCAGTTATTTAAAAACTAGAAAAGCTGACGGAAAGAATTTAACTTATAAAAAAGTAGTTGGTGAATGTAATTATAAAAAGGCAGCACAGGCATTACAGAACTCAGGATATAGCTCATATAGTAATTATGCAAATATGTTATGTAATCTTATTCAAAAGTATAAATTAACTCAGTATGATGTGCTTATAGTTACTCCAACAAGTGTATCAAATAAGTCTGATAAAATTAATGTTCAGTGGCTTCAGAAACGATTAAATGTTTGTTATAAAGGAAAGTTAGCCAAGTTATCTACAGATGGAATTTGGGGAACTAAAACAACTGAAATGTTTAAAGCATATCTTAAACAGGTGGAACTTCCTGTAAAAGATAATGCGGATAAACAGGTTTGCAATTATTTAAAGAAGGGCATTGTTAAAAAAGTTTCTACATCTACTACTGTTTCTGCAAATACAGCAAAGCCTGTTACTTCAAATAAAAAAGTGAATAAGAAAATCGCACTTAGTATCGGACATAGTATTCTTAAAAATGGTGAATGTACCTCCGCAAGTGGGGTTGTAAATGAATATAAATATAATAAAAAGCTTGCACCATATATCAAGAAATATCTTGAAAAGGTTGGATGCACCGTTAACATTATTAATGTTCCAGAAAAAAAATATACAAGCAAGAGTTCTGAAAAGACATATAAGCTTGAGAAGATTAATGGACATAAATATGATATGGCTATCGAATTACATTTGAATTGTGCAAACGGTAAGGCACATGGATGTGAAGTATATTATGTAAGTTCTAAAGGTAAGGAAATTGCCCAGAGAATTGATAAAAAATTAGGTACGGTATTTACAGATAGAGGTGTTAAAACGGCACAGTTATATTTCTTAACGAAAACAGATTGTCCATCAGCATTAGTAGAGTCCTTCTTCTGTGATTCAAAATCTGACTATAAGATTGGTAAGAATTATGATAAGATTGGTAAGTTGATTGCTGAGGGTATTGCAGGGGTAAATATCAATTAAGTGAGGGTATATAAAATATATACTAATATAATTTAAGGGAAGAATCTATTTCGGTTCTTCCCTATTTTTTTTACGATTTTATTTTTATCAATAAAAAATAGGGATAAGTTAATATCCCTATTTCTCAATCTTAAAATGCTTTTATCTGTTTGAATACTACATTACCACACCCATTTACGGTTGCACAATGAAATGGGGTAAAAATGGGGTATTCTCCGACTTTTTATCTCAAACAACTAGCTTAGAGCCTTTATTTAAGCCATTAATCAACAGAAACGATTTCTTTTTTATTGTAAGATCCGCATGCTTTACATACTCTATGTGGCATAGTTAATGCACCACATTTGCTACATTTTACTAATGTAGGAGCAGACATCTTCCAGTTTGCTCTACGGCGGTCTCTTCTTCCTTTAGAAGATTTATTCTTTGGACAAATTGACATGGTCACACCTCCTCTTGTAATTACTTCTTTTGTGACGTTCGGGATATATTACTTATGCAGTATTCAATACTTTAATATCTTATTGATTAAAGTCACGGAAGATATCCTGAATAGCCGCCATCCGCGGGTCAAGGCTCTCCTTGTGACAATCACATGTGTGATTGTTTAAGTTGGTACCGCAGATGCTGCACAATCCTTTACAATCTTCCTTACAAAGAACCTTTGTAGGGAGTGCAACCACAATCTCATCCATGATGAGCTTGTCTACATCCAACATATATCCGTCTATGAAACTTAATTCATCCACGTCTTCAATGCCATCTGACTCTGTATTGGGATTAACACTGCGATCAATCGTGATATGGAATGTATTCTCCACATCCTCCAAACATCGATCACATGGTATTATCAATCGAATCGTCGTCTCACCTGTAACATGAAGTTTATCTTCTGCTTTGGAAACAGTCAAAAGAAAAGGCTCCTTATAGGATACCGGATAACTGCCTCTTCGAAGCTTGAGCTTCTCAAAATCAGGCTCAACTTTAAAATTCTTGATAACAGATGGATTAGATAAGATTTCCGATATATTTATCTTCATAATATCGCAACCTCTCTTTTCTCATACTCTTGGTATTATACACAGTTACTTTTTCTTTGTCAAGAAATATTTTCATATATTTCGCATATATTTTATTAAATGAACTGCTGGGAGATCTGATTTGAAAAAACTTATTTTTCGTTTAGCACAAGTACTCTGCTGCTTATCCTTTATTCTTATGCTTTTACAGTATTCTCTCGTATTAAAGTACGCAAAAGAAGGACTGTTTGTATGGGTCTCCTGTGTACTTCCGCTTCTCTTGCCATTTATCATTTTGTCGAAATTCTGGATTCGGTACGAAATACCACAACTTTTCTTTAAGCAAGTACACCGCCTTGTTCCCGCAGGCACGACCATCGCTATTTCACTTCCCGTCTTCTTGCTTGGACTTTGCTCTGGCTTCCCTGTTGGTGCTATATTTATTTCGCATTATTATCAACAGAATCTCTTAAACAAAAGGCAGGCAGAATCACTGCTTCCTCTGGCCTCCTTCGTAAGCCCTATGTTTGTAGCAGGGTACGTCCGCTCCCAGATAAATCTGCAGGAAAGATTATGGATATACTATCTTCTTTGCCTTTACCTGCCTGTTTTGTTATGCTATCTGCTACTCCTGATTCCAGACTCACATATTTCTGCTATATATCATAGACAAAAAAAGCGAAGACAGGCCAGCTCATCCTCTTTCGCCAGAAAAGATTCTGCAAAGTCTGTCACAAAACTTTCAAATAAGAAGCCTCCTGCCCTCTCTTTATCAGAAGAAGTCTTTCTTCCTTCTCTCGAAATCATCTTTATTATCGGAATCTATATGATGATCTTCTCCATTCTTTCAGGAATGCTTACAAGCTTTCCGCTTTTTCAGGCACCTGTATTCACCTTTGTGCTTGCGAATCTTGAGGTCACTACAGGAATTCACTTATTAGCCTTAAAACCATTTATCACACCTCAGATACAATATGCCCTCATTGCAGCTGCTACATCTTTTGGCGGGTTATGTACTATGGCCCAGGTCCAGACAGTTCTCTCTGCTACAGATCTGTCTTTAAAAAGATATATTGTTATAAAGACAGGGACTGCTTTTGTGAGCTTTCTTCTATGCCTGATTCTTTTATGCTGACCTTTTGTCTTTATATTTTCAGTATTAATAAGCGCAGATTCTCATCCCTATTTTTCCTGCCGTATTTAGCAAAGGGGGTACACTTTTTATTTTCCCCTAAAGAACTGCTTTCTTCTTTTAGAGCGTGTTCGATAATCTACTCTTCTGCCCGTTCCTCTTTCTTTTCAAAATCTTCTTTTCTCCGGCCTGTCCGAATGCCTGCTCCAAGCTGCAGGTCAATCTCCTGTTTGTCCGCAACAATCTGTTTATGTTCTGACTTTAACTTTTCGAGTACGGAATTAAAGTATTCTTTTTCTTCTTTAATAATTGTACTGTACATATATTCAAGGCCTTCTAACATATTCTGTGTATACTGCAGAGCGCCTGTCTGTACCTCTCTTGCAGTTTCTCTCGCCTTTCCATTCAGCTCATCAGCAGCTTTCTGTGCATCTTTTACGATGGAGTCTGCACGCATATTTGCCAGTGCAACAATCTCATTATCATCAATCATCACACCAGCCTCTTTGGCTGCATCTTTTACGATACGCTCGGCACGGGCCTTTGCATCCGCAATGATGGATTCCTTGGATTTTATAATCTGGCGGCTTTCTGCCAGTTCTTTTGGCAGGCGGGTGCGCACCTCATCAAGCATTGCTAACAGTTCCTCCCGGTTTATCTTAATCATACTTCCGCTGCTTAATACTCCGGCAGTTTTACAATTATCCACATATACTTCTATTTCTTCAATCAATTCTTCGATACTCATATTTGCCATTCTTTTCCTCCCATACCGCAGTTAGCTCTGCTTATACTTCTCATAGACCCTTTTACTGACTTCTTCTGGTACAAACGGTGTAATATCCCCATCAAATGCGGCAAGTTCTCTTATCATACTGGAACTTACAAAAGAATATTCTGCGCTGGTAGCAAAAAACATCGTTTCTATGTTCGGGTTTAACTGTTTATTTGTCTGCGCCATCATCAATTCATATTCAAAGTCTGATACTGCCCGGATTCCTCTGACAATGACATCTGCTTTCATTTTATCACTAAATTCAATAAGAAGTCCATTAAAAGATGCAATTTCCACATTCGGAATATCCTTCGTCACTTCCTTAATAAGTTCCACTCTTTCTTCTATAGAAAAAAGTGGTTTCTTCGCTTTATTAATCAATACACCTATAATCACTTTGTCAAAAACTGCTGCGGTACGTTTTATAATATCTAAATGTCCTAGAGTAATCGGGTCAAAACTTCCCGGGTAAACTGCTGTTGCCATAATTTCGTCTGTTCCTCTACTTTCGTAATATTCTTTTCTTTACTTTCTCTGAAGGAAAGTGTGCTTATTCGTCTTATAAATCTTTTCTTTTGTAATGGTAAATCCAGTGTCCATAACCCAGGAGAATTCTGTATCAAGATCTGACTCAATAATAATTGTTGTGTTCTCATCGCAAAGCACCGAACCATCTAAATATAAAACAGCTTCTTTTTCCAAAAGCTTTCCATATGGCGGGTCCATAAATATGTAATCAAATGCTTGTTTTTTATCTTCTAAAATGCGGAGTGCTGTCATAACATCTTTAGACATCACTACTGCCTTCTCTCTAAGGTGCGTATGATTAAGATTCTCCTCAATACAGGCAGCTGCCTTTCTGTTTTGTTCCACAAAGACCGCCTGTGATGCCCCTCTGCTTAATGCTTCAATTCCAATGCCGCCGCTTCCGCTGAACAAATCAAGAAACCGACTCTCCTCCACATAAAAAGACAGCATATTAAATAACGTTTCCTTAATTCGATCCGTTGTCGGCCGTGTTCCCATTCCCTCAATCGTCTTTAACTTTAAATGACGTGCTGAACCTGCGATAACTCTCATAATATCTTTCGTCCATCCTTTTTCTTGTATAATTATATTTATTGTATACTATATCATATTTTTGTCAAGGCACTTCCTTTCTTAGAAAATACTCTGTGTTTAAAAAGCAAAATTCCTGTTATCATAGCCTCTTTTCCAGTTATTAAAACCAGTTTTTTAATATCAGCCTGCCAGCTTTCCCTTTATTTTCTTAATCTCTTTTTTCGTAAGTCCTACTGCCATAAGATATACTTTAAAAGAGCCATAATGCTCTATAATATGATCATACGCTTTTTCTATCCACTGTGGCTTCGAAAACTCTAATTCCTCAAGGCCATCTTCTAAACGTAGTTTTACATTCTCTTTTAAATAGGTATGTGTTACTTCATAGTTCGCCACAATATCCTCCTTAGAAACCCCTGCAAGTCCCATAAGAATCATAGCAAGGACTCCTGTTCTGTCTTTTCCAGCCTGGCAGTGGAACAACAGGCACCCATCAATATTGTCTAAAATAAAATGGAAAATCTTATACAACATTTCTTTGTATTCTACCAGCTTCACATAAAACTCTCCCGGGTCAAATCCTACCTCTTTTACCGCTCTTAAATCCAGGATTCCATCTGTGATCAGCGGACAGTTTATGTATTTTACTGCGTTATTTCCCCGAAAAGGATTCGGATAGATTAATGCTTCTTCCCTGCTTCTTAAATCAATAATACCAGAAAGGCCGTATTCTATAAGAAACGTTTTATCTTCTTCTGTAATATCGGTAAGATTCTCACTGCGAAGAAACTGATGATGTATTGTAATCGACCCTTTTTTTGTTGCATAGCCTCCTAATTCCCGTACATTATATGCGTTTTCCATAGGAAGGCGAGTGTAATTTAAATACGGATTTCTCTTCATATAGTAATCTCCTTCTATCGTTCATAAAATTTCTCTTATTGTTTTCTCTTACTATAGCAATTTCCATTCGGTTTTTAAATATTTTTTGCAAAATTCAAATTCTTCTCCAGAGAATACTGATGCAATTTCTGGAAATTATATCCTTCTTTCTTTAAGTAATCCACTGCCTCAGAAGCCATTTTTAAAATATCTGCATTCGAGTAAATATCGCCAAGTGCAAAATTCATCGTTCCACTTTGTTTTACACCAAAAAACTCTCCCGGACCACGAAGTTTTAAATCTTCATTGGCAATCTCAAATCCATCATTAGAATGTCCGATAATGGAAAGACGTTCCATCGCTTCTTCTTTTTCTGAACCAGAAATAAAGACACAGTATGACTGTGCCTTTCCTCTTCCAACACGTCCGCGGAGCTGATGGAGCTGAGCAAGGCCAAACCGTTCCGCATTCTCTATGAGCATAACGGTTGCATTTGGAACATCAATACCGACTTCTACAACGGTAGTAGAAACTAAAATCTGGATTTCATTCTTCGAAAAGCGTTCCATAATATCATTCTTTTCTGCCGGGCGCATATGTCCATTTAAAGCTTCAACGGTAATAGAAGGCGGTAATGCCTGCGAAAGCATTCTTGCATACTCTTCCACATTTTCCAAATCCATTTTTTCATTTTCCTCAATCATCGGACAGATCACATATGCCTGATGTCCAAGTGCTACCTGCTTTCTTATAAATTCCCATGCAGCCGGACGATAGGAAGTTCCCACAACAGAATTTTTAATCGGCAGTCTGGAAGCCGGCATTTCATTCATAATGCTAACATCTAAATCTCTGTACAAAATAATTCCCAGTGTACGTGGAATCGGCGTCGCACTCATTACAAGAACATGGGGGTCTTTCCCTTTTTTCATAAAGGCATCTCTTTGTTTTACTCCAAAACGATGCTGCTCATCGGTAACAATAAATGCAAGATTGTCAAAAGCTACATCGTCCTGTATCACTGCATGCGTTCCAATTAAAATCTGAATCTCACCAGAGGCACAGGCTGCCTTTATCTCTCTTTTTTCCTTTGCTTTTGTGGAACCGGTAAGCAGGGCAACGGTAATCCCAAGTGGGGAAAGGAGTTTCACAAAGTTCTGGTAATGCTGTTCTGCAAGTACCTCTGTCGGAGCCATCAAAGCCGCTTGGTAACCGGAAAGAACAGCAGCATACATCGCTGTCATTGCTACAATCGTCTTTCCCGAACCAACGTCTCCCTGTAAAAGGCGGTTCATTGCCATTGTATCGGAAAAGTCCTGGCGAATTTCATTTAACACCTTTTTTTGTGCCCCTGTAAGAGGATACGGTAAATTTTCTACAAACCTCTTTACGGGTTCTTCCATTGGAATAATATAGTGATTGAGTGCTTGTTCCTCCCTGTCTTTGACAAGTTCTAACGCACTGAAAAAACGGAAAAATTCATCAAAAATGATTCGCTTTTTCGCCTCCATCAAATGTTCGGTCCCTGTAGGAAAATGTACTTCTCTAAGTGCTGTATTCACTGGTTCTAAATCATAATAATTTCGAACGGTTTCCGGAAGATACTCTTCTTCTCTGTACATTTCAAATGCAGCTGCCTGTGCTTTTTGTACTGTCTTATTCGCCAAACCTGTTGTGAGAGGGTAAATCGGCTGAAATGTTTCCATTAACTGCAAATACTTTTCCCTCTTACAGTACTCCGGCTGTTCTAACATAAGACGTCCATCTTTATAAATCGGGGTTCCTGTAAAAATCCACCGTTCTCCCTGTTTTAATGTATTTCGAAGATATGGCATATTAAACCAGCGCACAAAAAGCTGTCCGCTGACATCTGCGATAAGCCCGGTACAAAGTTTTAACTTCCGAACAGTCTTTAGATGAATCGGGGAAGCGATTTCTGCCTCAATCGAACATCTTTGTCCTGTCTTGATCTCTGATATGGAAATTGGCTCTGGATAAGTCGTGTAACAACGAGGATAGTGATGCACCAACTGATCTACGGTCTCTATGTCAAGCTTTGCAAGTAATTTTTCCGTCTTTTCTCCAATTCCTTTAATTTCCCTTACTGGTATTCCCAACTGAGATTCTCCTTCCTCCACATGCATCATGTGGTAATATTATTTTATCTTAATCAAAACACTCTTATATGAAAATAGCAGCGATTCCATGTCAATACACGGAATTGCTGCCACAAAGGAGTGATTTATTCCCTCTTTTTTCATTATATCATTATTTCATTTATCTTACTCGACAGAAATCATATAGTAATAGATTGGCTGTCCGCCAAAGTTGACCTCTACTTCGCATTCTGGGAACTTATCCTCAATTGCATCGGAAAGTGTATCTGCATCATCTTTGGTTACATCGGCTCCATAGTAAAGGCAAATAAGTTCCGAATCTTCATCTGCCATTGTAGAAAGTAATTCTAATGTTGTCTCAGTAAGATTCTTTCCTACTGCAGCGATTCCATCATCATTGATTCCCATGATGTCTCCATTATGAATTTCCTTTCCATCAATTACTGTGTCTCGTACCGCGTAAGTAACCTGACCGCTTGCAATATCCTGATAAGCCTCTTTCATATTCTCTTCGTTCTCATCCACACCTGCTTCTGGCATATATCCAATCATTGCGGATATTCCCTGTGGAATTGTCTTTGTTGGAAGAACGATAATCTTCTTATCTTCTGTTAAATCTCTGGCCTGCTCTGCTGCAAGAATAATATTCTTATTATTTGGCAGGATAAAGATATTCTTTGCATTGACCTGCTCGATTGCGTTAAGCATATCCTCTGTGCTAGGATTCATCGTCTGGCCGCCTTCAATAAGGTAATCTACACCAAGACCTTTGAAAATATCGGTAAGTCCCTCACCAACAGATACTGCAATAAATCCAACTTCTTTGGCTGGTTTTTCTGCAGCTGCTTCTTTAGCGGCAAGTTTCTCTTCTTCTGCTTCCTGCTGTCTCTGACGGGCTGCCTCATTCTCTGCATCTTTGATGAGCTTCTCCTGATGCTCTAAGCGCATATTGTCAATCTTCATATTAGAAAGCGCACCAAATGTTAAGGCCTTTTCAAAGGCTTCTCCTGGATGATTTGTGTGTACATGTACTTTACAAATCTCTTCATCCGCAACTAATACTAAAGAATCACCTATAGAAAGGAAGAACTTCTTTAATCCCTTCTCATCTTCTTTTGTGAGCGGCTTATCTAACAAAATAATAAATTCTGTACAGTAGCCAAATTTGATATCTGCTGTAGAAATATCTGCTTTTGGTGCACTGATTACTGCAGATGACATAGACGCTGCCTCTGCCGGAACTTCAATGTCTGTTACCTTGCCGGTAAGAGCATCAACGATTCCCTGTAACACTTCCATAAGACCCTGTCCGCCAGAATCTACTACACCTGCCTCTTTTAATACCGGAAGCATATCTGGTGTCTTAGAAAGGACTTCGTAGCCGTAGGCAACGATTGCCTCGCAGAATGCGATAACATCCATATCCTCATCGACTAACTCTTCTGCCTTATCTGCCATTCCTTTTGCAACCGTAAGGATAGTTCCTTCTTTTGGCTTCATAACTGCCTTATACGCTGTCTCTACTGCTCTTGTAAATCCGGCTGTAATCTCATCCTTACCAAGAGAATCTGCTTTGGAAACTGCCTTTGTGAATCCTCGGAATAACTGGGAAAGGATTACACCAGAGTTACCACGGGCTCCACGAAGAGAACCATTGCTGATAGCTTTACATATTGTAGCCATTGTAGGTTCAGCAACTGCTCCAACTTCCTTAGCTGCTGCTAAAATTGTCAGGGACATATTTGTTCCGGTATCTCCATCGGGAACCGGAAATACATTCAGTTCGTTGATATAATCTTTTCTGGAATTAATACGGTTTGCACCGGCTAAAAACAATTTCTGAAAAGTTTTTGCGTCTATGGTGTGACTGTTCACAACATTTCCTCCTTATTTACCTGTTTTATCTATAATTCATAGTAGTTATCTTGTTCTTTTATTCTATAAAAAGGAATCCCTTCTAAAGCGTTATCTTAGAGCGTGTTTGAAAAATCATTCCAACAACCTGCACGCCCCAATTTGCAGAAAGCATTTTTCAAACACGTTCTAATCTACGATACGGACTCCCTCTACATAAATATTAATTTTCTCTACACTCATACCGGTAAACTTCTCCACGCGGTACTTTACATTCTGGATTAAATTCTCTGTAACTGTAGCTATGGAGACACCATATACTACAATAATATGAAAATCTATATAAATCTTGTTATCATTTATCTTGATATGAACGCCCTTGCTTACATTGTCTCTCTTTAAAAGCTGGGCAAAACCATCTTTCATATTCACAGATGCCATTCCAACGATACCAAAACACTCAATCGCGTTAATTCCGGCATAAGTTGCAATAACCTCTTCATCTATAATAACCTGACCTAAATCGGTGTGCATTTGTCCCTTCATATACTATCCCTCCGTTTTATTATCGTTTTCTATAGTATAACCTCTTTTCGGTGAAATTGGAACCACAAACATAAAATTCTTCCATTTTAAGTGCTTTCTCCTGAAACAAAAGAAGTATCTTCCCATATATTATTATAAGGAACATATTGGGGAGATTTTATGAAAAAATTATGCGGATTCGCTCTTTTTTGCTTTTCCTTTGGTCTGTTCCTGAGCTGCTTTCTCACCGGCTTTGCAGTAAAGTTTATTATTCTGGTCATCAGCATCCTGCTTGGATATCTGCTGTTTTGTGACCGATTTTAACAGAAAAGAAAAAAGAGGGAATCACTGATTCCCTCTTAACTCATATCTGCATACATTCCTGTAAGGACAAAGATTAGAGTCTTCTCTTATCCTCAGTGACAGTAAAACTACGCACGTTCTACTTTACCTGATCTTAAACAAGAAGTACAAACATACATTTTCTTAGAAGCTCCGTTCACTTTCACTCTTACAGACTTAATGTTGGATTTCCACATTTTGTTTGATCTTCTATGTGAATGACTCACTTTGATACCGAAATGAGCACCTTTGTCACAAATAGCGCATCTTGCCATGATAGCACCTCCTCGCGAATATACTTAAGTCTGACAGACTTACAACGAGTCTATACTATCAGAAATCAAAACAAATTGCAAGGAAAACTTTTAAAAATCTTCACTTTTTTTATTTGATTGATCTAAGGCAACCCAAAGTGTGTTTAAAAACCGCTTTCTATACGATATGCATTACACTTTGTGGAAGATTTTTCCTGCACGAAAGTAACGTGGTAATCTCACGTTAACTGAATACCGAATACCTTTTAAATTCCTGCGCCATCTACATCTACAACAGAAGCCTCTGCCTGTGCTGCTTTATTCACCGCAGATTCTACTTCCGGGTCAACTTTGTCCTCTGCATCCTCTCCCTTAATAATAGAAACAACTTTATTTACGGCATCTGGAACCATATCAAGTACTTTGGTAACGGCATCCTGATCTCTGATATTGACAAGCTTTGTCTGTCCGTTATGAATAACTAAAATAGCACTTGGGGACATTTTACCTCCGATTCCACCGCCTGCACTGCTTCCCTTTTCTTTATTAAAAGCACCTGCTCCCATTCCAAAGGAAATGTCAACAAGTGGCAGAATAATCGTATCTCCAATAACCTGTGGTTCTCCAACAACTGTCTTTGAAGATAATACGTGGTCCATTCCACTAAATAAAGAATTCACTGTTGTATCAAAGTTTTGTTTATCCATTGTACGCCCTCCTGTTTAACCTAAAATATTGTTTTTAATCATTGTTCTTACACTTTTCTCTTTTAATATAGAAACAGCCAGAACAAGCATATATCCCGGCCGGATTCTTCCTCTTCCCCTGCACTTGGCCTCGAACATCTTTCTTTCAAAATCCGAATATAAAGAAAAATGTTCTCCATACTTCGGATAAAAAACAGCCGCAATTCCTGTAATATATCCTGTATATTCCGGATTACCAGTTCCAAATGCAATGTTTCCTTCTATCTTTCCCGGAAGAACATGCTTTAGAAAGCGAATAAGAACGTCCTTTCCCAGCTCTAACCATTCCCGCCACGGCATTTTATCTAAATTAACCTTTGTTTCTTTTAAGCTTTTTATTTTGCTTTTTATTTTCTTTAAAGAAGACTCTTTCTTTGGTTGCTTTCCATCTTTTTGCTTTTTTTCTTTATTCTTTTTCTTATCTTTACTATTTTTATCATCTCCAGAGTCTTTCTCTTTTGTTTTTTCTCTGCCTTCTGACACATCTGAGGATTTCTCTTTAGGGACTGCCTTTTCCGCTTTCTGTTTAGAAACAGAATCTATGCTTCGACTTTTTCCCTCTGCCGGTGTCTCTGCTGTTTTACGTTCTTCTTTTGCTTTTTCCTTTTGAGACTTCTTTTTTTGCCGTTCTTTCTGTTTTTCAAGAAATTCCGGCTGATTCCCGGCAATCTGATACCCCAGTATACGTATCCGGTAATCAAAGACCTTCTCTATGTAACTGGTCTTAAAATAAAAAAGCCAGAACAGCCAGGTAACTCTTACCATAAACTTTGGTTCCCTCTGTTCCTCCTTTTCGAGTTCAAAAGAATACTGAATCGGCGTTAGCAGAACAAGCAAAACAAGTCCGATAAATAACAGGAGCAGTATTCCAAGTATTTTTAATAGTAATAATAATACATACAGCACATTTCTCCTCCTGTTTTAAAACTTCTCCAGATAATCATTCATCTCATAGATACAATCACTATTATATCCCATCTGCACAAGTTTTAACACGATTTCATAAGCCTCTTTCATAGAACCTGCAAGTCCCAACAGCTTTAAATCATTGTTCTGATAAAACTTCTGTCTCATCTCTCGTGAAGAAAGAATATACATGATCACATCTTTCCCACAGGAAGTCGTAATACCATACCAAAGTCCTTTCTTCCATATAAAAGGATGGCGGACTCCCCGCAATATAGCCTTCGCATCGTGGGAAATCGTCTCCCCAATCATTATATGTTCTGATATTGTCAACAAAAGACCGCCTCCTGTCATGATTTATTTGCAACTTATATTATATCTTTATTCTATCCATTAATTTTTCAGATTTATTTGAAAGAATATAACTCTTTTAATATTGCTTTATTTTACATGCGTATGTGTAAATAAATGTTCATTGCAATATTCATAATTTCCATTACACTTTGAGCAGTAACGGAATTCTAAATTTGGGTCATCTAATTCTGTCTTACCACAGACTGCACACTTATGACGATATGGTTTATTTGAAGCCACAGATGATGCCTTCCGGTATGCTCTCTTTCTGTGAATCTCTTTTGGAGAAACCTTTTTATAATTCCTTGATGAGAAGTAAAACAGCAGAAAGTTCAGTAAACTTACTACAATAGCAATTCTTGCTCCAAGTCCTCCAACGACAAACTGCCAAACTAAAAGCGCCACATCAAACCACGCCATCCACTTTACTTTCAGCGGAAGAATACCATAAAGATATACCCGCATCTCCGGGAATATCGTGGCGTAGGCTAAAAACATGGATAAGTTCAAATAAAAAGTATCCATGAAAATCATTGTTGATGGATAAATAAAATATACAATAAATGATGCCACAATTGTCGCAAGAACTCCTATAAGGATATACATATTAAAGCGAAATGCTCCCCATACCTGTACTAAAGATTCTCCAATCGAATAGTAAAACATCAGTACAAAAATAATAAAAATGAGACTTGCATTCGGTGGCACAATAAGGAAACCAAGCAGTCTCCAAATCTGTCCATGAAGTATCATATACGGGTTTAATGCGACATAATAGTAATAAGAACCCTTTGTCAAAATATTAAGTACCGCTCCTATCGCATACAGCATAACGATATACAGCGGCAGATTTCGTATCGCATATCTTCCAAATTTACGTTCCAGCTTATCTAGCCAGTTCATGGCACTCCTCCTTTAACTTTCAATGTACTGACAAGAAACCTTCTGCAAAAACAAGTGCAGTAAAAATCCCAAGCGTACATTCTTAATAAAATATTTTTGTTTATAAATGAACAGCCGGAAATCCCGGCTGTCTCATACATATTCAATTATTTAAAATGTTTATTCTTGGCAATGATTGCTCCGGCAATCAGAGTCAGTAATAAAGAGATTCCTACAACAATCCAAAATCCATATGGATTATTCGCAAATGGAATTCCTGCTACGTTCATACCAAGCGCACTTGTAACAATCGTTGGTACAGTAAGCACAATGGTAATAACTGACAAAAACTTCATCGCAATATTTAAGTTATTCGATATAACAGAAGCAAAGGCATCCATTGTTCCACTTAAAATATCACTATAAATCTTCGCCATCTCAATCGCCTGCTTATTCTCGATGATAACATCTTCAAGTAACTCCTCGTCATCTTCATAACGTGGAATGGATGTATTACGCATCAGTTTCTCAAGAACAACCTCGTTGCCTCGCAGAGAAGTTGTAAAATATACAAGACTCTTCTCTAAATCAAGCATTTCAATCAATTCCTGATTTCTCTGAGAAATGTGAAGCTTCTTCTCCACTTCATCACTCTTCTTGTCAATAATCTTCAGATACTGCAGAAACATCGTCGCATTGCGGTATAACATCTGGTAGATGAAACGAGTTCTCTTATACGTATAAAAATCCCTCACTCTTCCATCCATAAATACGGTCAGTACCGGTGAGTCTACAAGACAGACGGTAAATATATACTTATCAGTAAAGATAATTCCAAACGGTATCGTATAGAAGTATTCTCTTCCCTTACGCTCTTCGATTGTTGGAATATCCAGGATAATTAATGTGTAATTTTCCTCCACCTGTATACGGGAACGTTCCTCCTCATCCAAGGGGCTTTTTAAATCGTCAACATCAATGTTGAACTGGTCTGCTGTGGTACTTAGTTCTTCTGCCGTAGGATTGGTAAGGGCTATCCAGCATCCTTCCTCTGCCACTGCAACTTTGCGAATCCCTGAATCGGTCGTTTTAAAAATTCTTATCATGAGACTTCCCTCTTTCAACAGTTTATCGTATCTCAGTCTGCATTTTCTCTATCTTGGCAAAACGAAAGAAAGAGTCCGTTTCGCGGACTCTTACATAACTGAAACCGTTTAAATTTATTATAAGAAATATCTAATACTTTGTCAAACGCATTTCTGTGATTTTTTTACTATTTTTTAACTGCTTTTCTTTTTCATTTATTCTTTTTTTGCAGGAACGAGCAGAATCGTTCCCGCTGGTACAGTAAGATTATACAAAATACGGTTTACCTTTGCTAATTCTTCAAAGGTCATTGAAACATTTTTCAGGATAATTTTTAATGTATCCCCTTCTTTTACTACATAAGGCCGGAAATCTACTTTCCCCTGTCCCCTGCAGTCTGGTACACAGATTTCCTCACCCGGCTGCAAATTATATATATCTACAAAAGGGTTTAGATCAAGAAGTGTTCTTACCCGGCAATGATGCCTTTGTGCAATGCTATACAGCGTATCTCCTGTCTTTACTGCATACACCGGGCCGGGGCATTTTTTGGTGTCACATATGTTTACATAAACTTTTTCACTCATAGATGCTCTTCCTTTTTCTTCCTCAATTATAAAATATGACAGTCAGAGAAAAAGGTACTTTATCGTGAAAAACTCCTTATACAAATACTCCCCTCTTCTTTTGCTTTTTGTAAACATTTTCCATTCATTATATCTTTTTTTCGAAATTTGTTGTATTTTACGTTCAACTCGTTTATAATGGTTTGGATATTGAGAAATTTATCTATATATAGTGATTCAGAGCCATAGTGTCTGTCTCATTGCCTTTCTGTCAAATAACGCAGAATGCTTTTTCATCAACAAAGTGACTGAACAAGACGATACGGTGGCATCGGCAAGCGAAGTGTATCGCGGACGGTGTTATAAATGTATTCTGAACATTAGATTACCTTATTTTAATACACAACATGAATACACATTTTACTAAAGGAGATGATTAATTAATCATGAAACACGCATTAGGTATTGATATTGGTTCTACTACCGTTAAGGTAACAGTTATCAATGAGAGCCATGATATCCTTTTTTCCGATTACAAACGACATTTTGCAAATATTAAAGGAACTTTACAGACCTTATTATCTGAGGCGAGAGAAAAGCTGGGCAATCTCACAATCCATCCAACCGTAACTGGTTCCGGTGGGATGGCAATCTCAGAATACTTACATATTCCATTCTGTCAGGAAGTAGTTTGTGTGGCGAATGCCTTACAGGATTATGAACCAAAAACAGACGTAGCAATCGAACTTGGCGGTGAAGACGCCAAGATTATTTATTTTAATAACGGAATTGAGCAGCGTATGAACGGTGTATGTGCTGGTGGTACTGGTTCTTTCATCGACCAGATGGCAAGCCTTTTACAGACAGATGCAACCGGTCTTAATGAATATGCCCGTGATTACGATACCCTCTATCCAATCGCCGCTCGTTGCGGTGTTTTCGCAAAGTCTGATATTCAGCCATTAATCAATGAGGGGGCAACAAAAGAAAATCTTGCTGCTTCTATCTTCCAGGCTGTAGTAAACCAGACAATCAGTGGTCTTGCCTGTGGTAAACCAATCAAGGGATATGTCGCTTTCCTTGGTGGTCCTCTTCACTTTATGCCAGAATTAAAGAATGCATTTATCCGTACTTTAAATCTGGACGAAGAACATATTATCGACCCTCCATACTCTCATCTTTTTGCAGCAAAAGGTGCCGCATTAAACGCAAAGGAAGAATGTTCCTTCACATTAGATGATCTCTTAAAAGAGTTTGAATCCGACATTCAGCTTGCTGTAGAAGTAGAACGTATGGAGCCTCTTTTTAAAGACGAAAAAGAATATGATGAATTTATCGAAGAGCATAACCAATTCAAGGTGAAAAAGGCAGACTTAGCTACCTACAGTGGCAAATGCTATCTCGGTATTGATGCCGGATCTACGACAACAAAGCTTGCTTTAGTTGGAGAAGATGGTTCCCTCTTATACCGTTTCTACGATAATAATAACGGAAGTCCGTTAAATACAACAATTCGTGCTATGAAAGAGTTAAAGGAGTTACTTCCTCCTGCTGCGAAGATTTCCGGTTCCTGTTCTACTGGTTACGGTGAAGCATTAATTAAGGCTGCACTGCAGCTTGATCACGGCGAAGTAGAGACAATGGCGCATTACTATGCTGCCGCTTTCTTCGAGCCAGATGTAGACTGTATTTTAGATATCGGCGGACAAGATATGAAGTGTATCAAGATTCGTAACCACGCTGTAGATAACGTACTTTTAAATGAGGCCTGTTCTTCTGGATGTGGTTCTTTCATCGAAACTTTCGCAAAATCTCTGAACTATTCTGTAGCTGATTTTGCAAAGGTTGCGCTGTTTGCCCCATCTCCAATCGACTTAGGTTCCCGCTGCACTGTATTTATGAACTCCAAGGTAAAACAGGCACAAAAAGAAGGCGCCAGCGTTGGTGATATTTCTGCTGGCCTTGCTTATTCCGTTATCCGTAATGCCTTATTAAAAGTTATTAAGTTAACCGACCCCAAACAGCTTGGTAAAAAAATCGTTGTTCAGGGTGGTACATTCTATAATGATGCGGTACTTCGAAGCTTTGAACGTATTTCCGGCTGTCACGCCGTTCGTCCAGATATTGCCGGTATCATGGGTGCTTTCGGTGCAGCCTTAATTGCAAGAGAGCGTGAGGAAGAAACTGGAGATACACAGATGCTCTCCATCGACGAGATTATCAACTTGGAATACAGCACTTCCATGAGCCGCTGCCAGGGATGTAACAACCACTGTATCCTTACCATTAATAAGTTTAACAACGACCGTCAGTTTATTTCTGGTAACCGTTGTGAACGTGGTCTTGGCCTTGAAAAGAATCATGAGCATGTACCAAACCTTTACGAATATAAATATAAACGAATTTTTGGATATAAAGCATTAAAACCAGACGAGGCAAAACGTGGTGTTATCGGTATTCCACGAGTACTGAATATGTATGAGAACTATCCATTCTGGTATACATTCTTTACAAACCTTTCTTTCCGGGTATTGCTTTCTCCAAAGTCTTCCCGAAAGATTTACGAGCTTGGTATTGAGTCCATTCCAAGTGAATCCGAATGCTATCCTGCAAAGATTGCACACGGACATGTAATGTGGCTTTTAAAGAAGGGTATCAACACCATTTTCTATCCTTGTGTTCCTTATGAGGAAGATCAGATGGAAGGTGCCAACAACCATTACAACTGCCCGATCGTAACATCTTATGCAGAAAATATTAAAAACAACATGGAAGAGCTCCGTGATCCGAATGTCCTTTTTATGAACCCATTCTTAGCACTCGATAATGCAGATGCCTTGAAGGTACGTCTTTATGACGAGTTATCTAAACATTTCGATGTGACAAAAGAAGAGATTGACCATGCCGTAGATGAAGCTTATAACGAAGCTGCACAGGTAAGAAAAGATGTACAGGCAAAGGGCGAAGAAACACTTGCTTATCTCGCAGAAACTGGAAAGATGGGTATTGTTCTTTGTGGTCGCCCTTACCATATCGACCCAGAGATTAACCACGGTATTCCTGAACTGATTAACTCTTTTGGCATCGCCGTATTAAGTGAAGATTCCATCTGTCACTTAGGTCATGTTGAGCGTCCATTAATCGTTTCTGACCAGTGGATGTATCATTCCCGTCTGTACGCTGCCGCAAACTACGCAAAGAAGAACAAGCAGTTAGAAGTCATTCAGCTTAACTCCTTTGGCTGTGGTCTTGATGCGGTAACTACCGACCAGGTAAATGATATTATGACGAATTCCGGACGTATTTATACCGTCCTTAAGATTGATGAGGTAAATAACTTAGGTGCTGCCAGAATCCGTATCCGTTCTCTGATTGCTGCCGTAAAGATCAGAAACCGTAAGCACATTGAGCCACATCCGGTTCCGGCAAATATCGAAAAAGTAGAATTTACAAAAGAAATGAAAAAGGACTACACCATTCTGATTCCTCAGATGTCCCCAATTCATTTTGACCTGCTCACCCCTGCCTTCCGTCACTGTGGCTATAACGTAGAGATTTTGCCGGAAATGGGGAAACAGGCAGTAGATACTGGATTAAAATATGTAAATAACGATGCCTGCTATCCATCCCTTATCGTTGTTGGACAGATTATGACTGCCTTAACTTCCGGCAAATACGACCTGAACAAAACAGCCGTTATCATCTCCCAGACTGGTGGTGGCTGTCGTGCGACAAACTATATCGGATTCATCCGCCGTGCATTAGCTAAGAACGGTTACGGTCAGATTCCAGTTATCAGTTTAAGCGTACAGGGAATTGAGAAGAATGAAGGTTTTAAATTCACTCCGGCACTTTTAGTTCGTGCCCTTCAGGGAGTTATTTACGGAGATTTATTTATGCGTGTTCTCTACCGTGTCCGCCCATACGAAAAAGTAAAAGGTTCTGCAAATCATTTACATGAAGTATGGAAAAAGCGTTGTATTAAATCTCTTGAGAAAGCACGATATGGAGAATTTAAGAAAAATATCCGCGGCATTATCCGCGACTTTGACAGATTACCAATCACAGATGAGAAGAAACCTCGTGTTGGTATCGTTGGAGAAATCCTCGTAAAATTCCTTCCAGACGCAAACAACCATCTGGTAGAACTTTTAGAAGAAGAGGGGGCAGAGGCAGTAATGCCAGATTTATTAGACTTTATGTTCTACTCCTTCTACAATAGTAATTTTAAAGCAGAATATCTCGGAAAATCTACAAAAGCTGCTAAGTTATGTAATATGGCAATCTCTGCACTGGAAGCTTACCGAGGCTTCCTTCGAAAAGAATTAGAAAGAAGCGATCGTTTCACTGCACCACCTCACATTGAGGAACTTGCCGAGTACGCAAAACCAATCGTATCCCTCGGTAACCAGACCGGTGAGGGATGGTTCTTAACTGGTGAAATGGTTGAACTTATCAAACAGGGTGCCCCAAACATTGTATGTACACAGCCATTTGCCTGCCTGCCAAACCACGTTGTAGGTAAGGGTGTTATCAAGGAACTGCGCCGTAAGTATCCGGAATCTAATATCGTCGCAATTGACTACGATCCGGGAGCAAGCGAAGTAAACCAGGTAAACCGAATTAAATTGATGCTGGCAACAGCGGAGAAGAAGTTGAAATCTGATTTGCCGCAGGCAAGGTAGACGCCAAACAAACGCCCTCTGAGAATGAAATGGTGTGCATCCCGTCAAGTAGACAATTAAAAAAATATAAAATTTTT